>Ga0307513_10001369_pt1 | contig 35139 bp, 42 predicted proteins | sample 15_EM_MG_FD_202174 | JGI IMG/M metagenome (GOLD analysis project Ga0307513, IMG submission 202174) | Populus trichocarpa ectomycorrhiza microbial communities from riparian zone in the Pacific Northwest, United States - 15_EM | ecosystem: Host-associated > Plants > Roots > Unclassified | place... | reverse complement strand
GCCCCCGTGCTTGCCGAGGGTAGTCTAACTCGCTGGACAGAAGATGGCCATTCTTCTTTGGTTGGTTCCGTCGAGAATTCGGTATGCAACTGCATCTCGTATTCTTGTCTTCCGGTATTGCACGACTTGTACTCGGGATCGTACCTATAGGCTTTTTCCCTCAGACTCCATCTTTTACCAACTTGTCCTTTGTGGATTCACCCAATCCACTTACTGGGCATAGTTACCGCCTTCATACTCTACACGACTTTGTAGGTACGAGGGGACTAACTTTTGTGCGAAACGTCCTGTTACCTTTGACCCACTCTTCCGACTGCCTGTCTTCAAGTGTCTGTAACCTTATGCGCCGTCGTCCGATTCACCTGCCTCCACTTGTATAAGGTGCCCGAAGGCTTCCCCTCATATATCCTGCGAACAGGACCCGGTCGGGCTGACGGCCGCGACGTATACGGTGTTATAAGATGTGTTCCATAGATAGTGTCTTTGGTGTTGGGACGCAACTACCCAGGCGGCCAGTTATGACGCGCCGTCCCAACGCCGGGGCTGGAGGGGGGTGTTATCTTTTTCCTTCGAAGTTCGTATGCGCCAAGGTAGGGTAACATTGCCCTGTAAATCCTTACGGGGAGTCCGTGCGCCTAACACCCTCATCCAACAATCAGCTGGTGACCTTTGCATGTCTACCCTGGTTCAGACCAAGGAGCTTTCGGCATCACACATAATCTACCTCCTGTTTGACGATCCTTTTCATCACCCACACACCCCGTCCCCCAAACCTCGCAACCAGCATGGCCAATTGCTTTCTCCTCTTTTGAGGAGTAATTGGATCTGTTGCCTCGAGTTGAAATTCCCCCGACTTCCACCCCCTTTCAGCTTTAAGCTGTATCTTCTGAAATACATACAGCTGAACATTCCCAACAAGTGAGATATTCGTACTGAGAGCCCCTCGTTGCCCACGCTGTAGTGCCTTCATCTTCTGCTTCAACCATTTCAATCCCGCTTCCAGAATTTCCTCCTTCATTGTTCGCAATTGTCCTGCCAAACGAGGCCAGCTGGCAGTTGCCTGCTTTTGCTTCTTCTTATTCTATTGTCTGAAAGTTAGTCTAAATTATTCTTTTCATTGTTTGCTATAGCCTCTTTCCTGTACACCACTTGTTTCTGTCATTTGGGTGTTAGGCCCACGGACTCCGGATAAGGATTTACAGGGCAAAGTTACCCTCCCTTGACGCACACGAACTTCCAAGGAAAAAGTTAACGCCCCACTCCAGCCCCGGCGTTGGGACAGTGCGCCCTCACTGGCCGCCTGGCTTGTTGCGTCCCAACACCAAAGACCACTATCAATAGAACACATCTTATAACACCATATACCTTGCGGCCATCCGTCCGACCGGATCCTCTTCGCAGGATCCATGAGGGGAGGCCTTTGGGCACCATCTGCAAGTGGAAGCAGGTGAATTGGACGATAGCGCGTAGGGTTACAGACACTCAAAGACAGGCAGTCGGAAGAGTGGGTAGAGGGTAACAGGACATTTTGCAGAAATGTTAGTCCCCTCGTACCCACAAAGACATGTAGGGTATGAAGGAGGTAACTATGCCCAGTAACTGGATCGGGTGCATCCAAAAAAAACAGGCTGATCAATGATGGAGTCTGAGGGAAAACGCCCATAGGTACGATCCCGAGGACAAGTCGTGTAATGCCCGAAGACCAGAATACAACATGCAGTCACATGCTGAATTCTTGAGCGAACCAACCAAAGAAGATTGGCCATCTTCTGTCTAGTGAGTTAGTCTACTCCCACTGACCACGGGGGTAAGATAATTTGTAACCAGGGCTGTCAACGGATAAACAGATGAGCTGACACCTGACGTGGTCTCCGCACCCTCAGGAATAACGACTGCACAAACCGATAAGTTGACCATGGGAGCAAAAGGGTGTGTTAGAGAGTTTTCAGGGTCTACGAGTGTTTGCACTTAGGTGAAGTTCGCAGAATTGTGGACCAGATACGTAGTTAGTATAGAGTTAGCATCTATACCGCGATTCCTCAGACGCGGAATATAAATATCGAAGCATCTTCGCTGCTATTTAGACACAAGAAAGCATGGAGAAGAGATCTTATCAATATAATAAGTTTCTACCTATTATTGTTACCAATACTTCCACTATCTATACCGAAGTAAACATTATATCTAGCCTACATTACTCGTGTCTTCTTAACGAGTTCTCCGATATAATAACGACTCAGGTCCTAGCTGTCAGAATACCTCACGCCGAAGCTACCACCTAACATTGGGTATGAAGTTTTGCTTGTTGAACCTTGGGCTACTATTTGCGATTGCGCTCACTCTTACCAAGAGGTATTTCTTTGATATATCTGCTTCATTCTCTCCGATGCTGGCGATATTTTCATCTCCGCTCAGCTGAAGTTGTCTTTCGCACTCATATATGATCTAAGACTACAGCATCTTGATTTTGGATTTGTGACATCGCTTGACGTTGTTGCAGTATGTTTAAACAGTGCTTTTGGATTTGCTCTCAATTCGACATTGGTGGAGTACGGGGCATGGTTGGGGGCGAATTCTTGGCCGCTTACTGCTTGTGTACACGTTTTCGTCTTGTGGGACACTTCTCTTCCTTTTGCCACTCTGCTTCTGCAGCTTCATTCTCCATTCCCCTAGCCTATGTTGTTTTTTTCCCTTTCTTTAATATTAGTTTGGTCAGCCATTTGCCCTATGTATTAAATAAAAATTCTCCTGACACAAAATACAAACTCGCCACAATTATGAAATTGTAAAAGGTGTCGTAGGTATGAAGCTGGGAGAATTGGTTGGTGGATAATTAATCATAACCCTAGTCATTGAATATTAAACCAGGTTATATTACAAGTGTGCTAGTTAGGGTTCTGAATAATGAGTGTTAGGGTAATAAGGTCTTGGCAGTGTTACACTTAGTGTTACAACAATTTTGTCACAATTTTTGGCTCAAAATTGGGGTCGAGTCTAGCCTTCCAGAATGAGACTAAGATATTTTTGGTGCAAAATGCTAGGGGGTGCCAAGACCATCCACCTGGTAATTGTACTTGAGTACGGTTCAGAAATGGAAGAAGGTGAACCATGTGGCACAGAGAAATGCAACAGTGGCTGTGCAAACAGAGTGTCAAGCCTGTCACTTATAGAGTGTAAAGTAGAGTAAATAATCAAGAAGATACTATAAAAGAAGGTTTATTAATTATAAACAATTGTTTTGAGAATCTTAATATCTTGCATTTCACCACCATTAATTCTACTCCCAAGGGAAACATGGACTGCATGCACTCATTGCTCATTAACTGGTCTAGTTGGCCAACCACCTAGTCAGCCTGCATCATGACTTTATTGTATTCACTTTTTAATCTGTTTCATTTCACATTAGTTAATTTCCACTATTGATAGTTATCTCTACAATCCATATTACTATATAATATTATACTCATGTATTATTTTAAAATTCAGTAGTGTTTTTTATAATTAGTCATCACATTCATATTGCATTCTAATGCCAAGACTACCAAGATTACACCAAAAACCTGAACTTTTCAAACAAGTATACCATTTATTCCATATGCCTTTACTAATTACAAAAACTGTACTTTGATTCTAATTCACTTCCGCTGTATTCCCGTGGTTTTTTCAAATTATTTGGACCACTATTGGGTTGGTTATACTGCTTTGAAAGCACCCCTAAATGAGGTTTACCTTTATCTCTTGTCGCACTATACTCATGTCTCCGCGCCAAGAATGGGCACCCCTTTTGGAATAGTGGCCACCAGCCCATAAAAGGCATAGAGCCTGTTTGGTAGAAATAGAGGAAGTGACGACCGTTCCCTGGTGAAATGGTTTGATCTACAGAAAAGATTGTTGTCAATGGCAACCAGTAGTTACTCCATGAAAAGATTTCAAGCAAAATGTTAGGTAGTAGCTTCAGCGTAAAGAATTCCAACACCTAGGACCTGAATCGTTTTATATCTGAGAACTCACTAAGAAGACACGAGCTATGTAGGGTAGATATAATGGGCTACTTCAGTATAGATCGTCGAAGTGTTGGTGACGATAAGATAGAAAAACTTATTATATTGATAAGATCTCTTCTCCGTGCTTGTTGTTTCTAATAGCAGCAAAGATGCTTCATTATTTATATTCTGCGTCTGAGCAATCACGGTATGCATGCTATCTCTCTACTAACTAAGTATCTTGCTAATCTGTCTGCGAACTCTTTCTGAGTGGGAACACTAGTAGACCCTGAAAACTCTCTAGCACACCTCCTTGCTCCCATAGTCAACTTATCAGCTTAGGCTCACGTTATTCCTGATGGTGTGGAGACCACGTCAGGTGTCAGCTCAGCCGTTCATCCATTGACAGCAATAGTTACAAATTATCTTGACCTCGTGCTGTACAAAGGTAGTCTAACTCACCAGACAGAAGACGGCAATTCTTTCTTGGTTGGCTCCGTAGATAATTTGGCCTGCGACTGCATGCCGTATTCTTGGCTTCCGGCATTACGTGACTTGTCCTCAGTATCGTACCTATGGGTTTTTTCCCTCGGAGTCCATCCTTTACCAACCTGTCCTTTCTGGAGTTACCCGCTCCAGTTACTGGGGATAGTTACCTCCTTCATACCGTACGCGTCTTTGTTGGCAAGAGAGGTCTAACCTATATGCAAAACATCGTGTCACCTTCGACCTACTGTTCTGACGGGATATGTTCGATTGTCGGTGACTTTATCCGCCGTCTTCCGATTCACATGCTCCAACCTGCATATGGTGCCCGGAGGTCTCCCCTCATATATCCTGCGAACAGGATCCGGTCGTATGGACGGCTGCGACATATACGGTGTTATAAGCTGTGTCACAATGATAATGGTCTTTGGTGTTGGGATGCAACTACCCAGGCGGCCATTGATGACGCGCCGTGCCAACGCCGTAGCTGGAGGGGGGTGTCATCTTTTTTCTTCAAAGTTCGTGCGCACCAAGGTAGGGTAACTCTGTCCCAGAAATCCTTACGAGGAGTCCGTACTCCTACCAGACAATTCTTCAACCTTTCAGAATTAAAGTATTTCCAGTACGCCTTGAACTATGTACATGCTGGGTCGGAGGGAAGAAATGGATATACAGAGCTGTTCCAATAGTCAAGCAGATTTGTTGCTGCATAATAGCTGTGTTAACAGTGATAATATCACTATAGCTAGCCATTGAATTGGAGAAATGTGGATTTATAGCTGACATAATTGAAGATTGATATTATATTTTAAACAAAATTATTTTACAAGAAAAAATTAATCATCTAATATTTCTGTATAGCAACTATCTCGTTGCCATCACTTTGAAATGGAATGGTTGATAAATTTTGTGCCAAACAGCTGTTTTGTTCCTTCCGTTTCGAAATGGCTGGAAATTGTCGCTTGTATGGGCTAAAGGAACGGAACGATTCCATCCCAACAGGCTCATAGTGTTTGAGCTGTTTGAAAGATTGTGCGGAAAGGTGCCACTCACCGGTGACCTCAGGATTGACCACAGGATTGGCGATTTGTGAACTCTTACGGGTCGGCTTTCAATGTTTCTAAGCAAGTAAGGCTTTAACGTTACGAGAATACTGGAACCTAACAGGTTAAATTAATTTAAAACCCAGAATGACAAAAGGGAGAAGCCGTTCCTATGCTACAAGGGGAGCCATTATGGCTCTGTAAAAGTACACTAAGTTGTCGTTTTAAGAACTTGGAGTGGTTTGAATATTCCACGAGAAACCCTATGCATGACCTATACGCGGATTGCCGTAAGGAAAACCATAATATTTAATTAAAAAGAGGATATGAAATGTGGAGGAGATAATAGGTTTAATGGTTAATGGTCAAGTGCTGGCATCAGAAGATATAAAGCTCTCTCATCGACTCTTGCAACAAGTTCAACTTGAAGGTTACCCGCCATCATGCTTCTTGAGAAAAGCAGCCTCTAGACTATCCTCCATATGGGCCCAGAGTGGCTATTCCAAAAGGGGTGCCCATTCTTGGCGCGGAGACACGAGTACAAATAAATCGCGAATTTAACAATGATTCCCGACTCCTTCCGCTGGTGGGATCAGCTTACCTAAGACCTCTCGTTCCAGCCAATCTTTTTACCACAATGGTATTCTTACCCGCTCCGCTTGTTTTTTTCTTCCTTTTTTTTCTTCCCCACTCTATCCGACCCGATAAGGGAAGAGCCGCACCCCTTCTGATTATCACCGGGATTGCATATCCTTCATGCTTGATTCCCCTCGCTACCGAAAACCCCGATTTCCTCCCATCGCAGCACGTGCTCAAAACTATTGTGCCACCCTAGAACCTATCCTCATAACAAGTATCTCAACCGACAACAGAACCTAACAGAGAGCGTTTTTAAAATTCCATCTCTCAAGCTTTCCTACTGTACCTTATTGCTGGAACATATTTAGAGGGGATTTCTTTGAGCCTTCTAGTTGGGGCTGCAGTGGCCTTCCAAGTTTGTATGGGAAGGGTTCAAAGGTGCCGGCACCATACCGATACTTCATCCAATTTGCCCCGTCCTGTTCCGGACATGGGCCGTCAAACGCAACAGAAGTCGGGTTTGACACGCATGCACTTCACAAGTTCTCGAGTACTCCAGTAGAATTACTTTGAGCGTGCTCCTCCAGTCCGGCAACTACCCTGCACGACCACCGCTGGTGCTATCTTCGAAAGGATTTGAGTACTTCCGCGGGATATTGCCAACCAAATACCGGTAATCAGTCTGGGCACGCGGGAGGAAGTGGTTGCGGATCAGTCCTCTCACCTCACAACGGGTAGGTATCATCTTATTGTTACCAATAGTGTGCCCTGCAGTGTTCCAGGGTCACGTTCAGACACACACACGTCAATCCGTCCCTGGGGCCAGTGTCCTTGTGGTTTCAGGCCAATCAAAGAGAAGGGAGGTGTCTTATGGGAGAAACAGTGGGTAGAGGTAGAGACAGTGGGCTGCCAGAAGGGGCATAACGGGGAGGTCCGGGCAGTAGGATGAATTTGCGAGTCAATACTCGAGTACCAGTACTCGAGCACTGTACCGGTCGGCTGGCGGGCTCCCCACCGCTTTCTTCTGTTAGTCTAGAACCGGGTGCTGGGGTCTTCATGTGCTCGAATCTATGAAGAACTGTATCCCATAATCTGTGTCCAGATTGCTAGTGCAGTTAAGGGGCTAGGTTAACCTCAGATCGTCACTAGATACAGTATGGCCGAGGAGCTCTTGCTGTGGCCCGACAACTACGAGCAGAAACATCAACGCGATCGCCACTCACGCACTACTCGAGTACGGGTATTTCTAATCTCGGAATACCATAGGGAACTCAAAATCGAGGAATCGAGGAATACCGTACAGACAAAGGGATAGGTAAATTCAATCATAAACGATACCCGAGTACATTTTCTCTCCTCTGAAATGTCTCATGTATCCGCTGAGCAGAAGGTTGGTTTCCCTAGGGCGAATTAGTCGAAGGATACCTTACTCGCACACAACGAAGTGGGAAGAGCGATCGATTGCCAAAGTTGAAGCAACATCACGCGGGTCTCACAGGCGGTGCCAGCTTGATGGTTGCTGGTACCTGTTCTCCCAGCCCTTCGATAGGCTCACTCAATGCCGTCGCTGAACATGACGGAAAGAGGCACGGAAGTATCGAGCCAGGTTCAGCCAGGCAAAAGGAGACAAGAACGCAGACCGAAGATGGAACCAGTTTTTCCTTTTTTTTCCCCCTTCTCTCTCTAATTCGTCGGTTTCTCCTCTTTTCTCATCTTCCCAACTTCTCACTTTTTTTCGTTTCTTATTTTCGCAGGACCTTCAGTATTTTGTTTTTGTGACTTTCTATTTTGTCGCTTCCTTGGATTTTTCTTTCCTTTTTCCTTCATTTTCTTATTCCCCCATCCAAGCCCCCCGCGGGCGTGGTCATCCTGGCTATACAAGTATCTTGGCGATTTCTTTCGTCCCTTCCAATATGAACTTCGAGCTCGAACCATGAGCTGACTAGGATGCTAGATGAATGTATGAGGGAGGAACATTGTATGGCAGGTAGGACTGGGAGCGATGGGGGTGAAAGGCGCAAGGTAAGAGTTCTCAAAAAAAAGGTTCTTCATTTTCTTTATTTTTGGGCCTCAATAAAGATCATCGGGCTCTGGAGGTCATTGTTTTTTTTTTTCCTTCCAACCCTTCTCGCTCCTTCTCTCTTCATCTCTCCTCTCCAGTTCTGTGGATTCAGGAATAGATTACCGGCAATTTGGGGGGTTATATCACCAATGAGGATCATAATAAGTGCACTAAACCAGACGAGCTACTACCCTTTATACCGTATTCTCCTAGCCCAAACAGTGGTCTCTTCCACTCTCCAACAAGGGGCCCAACCTGCCGCCGCTCCCCTTCCCAACTCTTGGGCACCGGAAAACGCCGTATTGGAATCATTCGCCTCTACCCGCCTACAACTCTCTGAGAAGTACCGGTACCGGTACTCATTTTGACGTTCTCCAGCTTTTCCCTTCTTCTTGAAATCTCGAAAACACCCCGTTCATTTTGGCTCGTTTCTTCTTTTCCCTACCGTATTGTATTCTTTCCCTCCCCCCCCCCTCTGTCTCTTTTTTCGCTTAACCCAAATTGTCCTTAACCACTTCCTTCCGCCTTTCTTTTCCATCCCCCCCCTCTACCTTCTTTCTTCCCCCACTCGCCGCCTCCGCCAGCCCAGCCCAGCCCATCCGTTCGTTCCCTCGTTCGCTTTCGTTCCATCGCTCGCTCGAGTCTTTGTTCGTCTTTCCCACACCCAAAGACACCACCAGCGAAGCCTCGTTCTCCCCACGCCAAAACTTAACTCCCCACCCCACACCCCCCTTCATCCATTTCCTATTCCTTTGGCGGCACTTCTCCAGGCAGAGAGATGCCATCCTGGCCGCTGTTGTAGACTACGAGGGATTTCTTCTTCATTGCATAAGTTTGCTTTACCCAAAAACCCCAGTCCTGGACACCTTCAACCAACCCACGTCTGGCCTATCACATTGCGCTACATACGGAGCGACAGGCACTCCTCATTGCTTCGACCGAATATAAGATAAACCGCCTCTACGAACTGAAAACGAAAAAAAAAAAGGAAGGAGCAGAGAAGAGAAGTGAAACATTAAGATCTACTTAAGTGAACAGGAAATTCTCTAGTTTCTTTGGGACTACTTACATGTTCATAGTGGAGTCTGGGCGTGGGAATTATTTTTTATCGAAAAGAGAGCTGTGTAGTGGTTTAGTGATCACCCAATTCTCGCGACACTTTTCGGGGTAGTAAAAAGGAACATGCCGCCCAAACGTCAATCCTCATCCTCTTCGTCTACTACAACAACCACAGCTGCCGGACATGGTGGGGTCACAGGCGGCGACTTTTATCCTGCCGACGAATTCACGAGAACTGTAAGGAAGCGTTTGGCGACTTCTTCCAGAACTGGTCAAGCTTGTGATAGGTGTAAGGTTTGTTTGCTCCTTCATAACCTCTTACGAAACCACTTCGCGTCCATTCGCCTCTGTAATCACCGCCTTCTTGCTTCGTGTTATTGAACTGTGCATTTAGGTTCGCAAAATCCGATGTGACGGTCTGCCAGGTGGCTGCTCGCCATGTATCCAGAATCGAACAGAGTGCCGAACCACCGACCGCATTTCTCAGAAGGCTATCCCTCGTGGCTACGTAGAGAGTCTTGAGGCAAAATGTGCTGCGCTTGAAGCTAAGAATAAGGAGATGGAAGCTACCCTCTCGAGAATGGGATTTGACAGTAGGAGCAATGGTACTAGTGGGGCCAACGGATTCGCTCCGCGAAGCACCACCGACTGGGGCATAAGTGGTGCAAAGGTTGGCTCTGACGGATCGTGGAACCAGAACAGGAAAAGTTTCTCCGCGCCCGGTCAGGGGAATTATTCGACTTCGGCCGGGCCTTGCTGTTCTCCCCAGGTACCAGATAGACTGTGCCAATCGATTCGGTCAGCGAGCCTCCGTCCCGGGAATACCGGCACTCATTATTTAGGGATTTCTTCGGGGTCTTCATATCTTAGTTCTATCAAAGCCTCGGCCTTGTCTCTCCTTGGAATTGATATTGACTTATCAGACCTGGATCCTAGCGAACCAAGCCATCCGTCCAACGCGAACGACGAATCGTTCAGCAGTTGCCTGTCAACAATCTTCAATGTCAACCCGAATGTGCCGAAAATGGAATTGCCGCCGCGCGATGAAGCTTTCCAATATGTTGATTGGTTCTTCATCATATCTCACCCATACCTACCCATCCTTCACCGTCCAACCTTTATCACAATGGTAGAGTTCTCCCATTTCCTGCTCTTTAACCCTTTTTTTTGAATATACTAACTTGTTCTAGCTCGACAAGATGTACAATGACAAGGCCTATGAAGCCAGCCCTGCTCAGATTGTGATGGTCCATATGGTTTTTGCTATCGTTCACTTCCAGAATGCGACGCGGGACCGCATGAAGAATCGAGGCCATACTACAGCTGATTCGATTGAGGTCATGCAACGCTCTCGCAACCACTACCATTACGCCCTTTCATTCTTTTATGGCTTGCTCAGTCATTCTGCGCTTGAAGATCTCCAGGCTATTGGATTAATCCTTCAACATCTTCGCGCCTTCCCCAAACCTGGTGGGAGTTGGCTCTTATCCCGTATCGCTATCTCGCTATGTTTTGAGCTCGGCCTTCACCGGTCTCCCAAGAAATGGGTCTACCCTGGTTCGACACAGAATACCATTGAGATAGAACTTCGGAAACGAATTTTTTGGTCAATTCTCACCTTGGAGACTTCGTTGAGCGCAAGACTGGGCAGGCCGATGAGCATTCGGGCAGTCGACTACGACGTAGAATACCCGGAACGGATCGATGATGAATATATTACTGAATCAGGGTTCATCAAGCGCGATGAGAGCGTTGATGAATGCTCATTCGATGTCGCGATTGAAATGTTCAAGTTTACTACTCTCTATATCGAGATGTTGGGAACTTTGTACACTCCTGCACGACCTTCGACGGAGAAATACGTCTCTCTTGTGCAAGATCTAGAAGTCAAACTGGATGCGTGGAGGGCCCAGGCCCCAAAAAGCATAGGTACAAGCAACGGGATTGATTTGTGGTTGGTATTTTGCTGATAGTGGCCATAGCTCTCGACGCACCCAAAGTGGAAAAGAGATTTCAGGCAGTGCACTTGGCTTCTTGGTACCATGAGTGAGTTCGACTTCACGGCGGGATTGAGTTTCACTCCATGCTAATATCCCATAGGTGTCGAATTCTCATGCGCCATCCATCACTTAGCCTCTCGCCATCCCCCTCGTTCACCAGTGACTGCATAACAATCTGTGTTGAATCATCTCGCCAGATCCTACATCTAACTGATGAGCTGCGCAAAGGGAGTCATTACTTAGATACAACTTGGTCCGGAACTACCATTCAACTTTTAGCAACTCTAACAATTCTATTTTCCGTATGGCAGAAGCGAGACACGGTTACTTCTGAAGTCGTAATACAAGTCAAGGCCGACATGGATTTGTGTATGGACATTATGGGCGACGTTGGAAGTCTGCTCGGTACGCCCTCAATTGCCCATGATGGCCAATGGCCCAAGCTAACCAATTTCCACAGGCTCTCCAAACAGACTCCGAGAGGTAGTACAGCTCCTAACTCATGGAACGATGGAGCTTCTGAACCGCAAGAAAGAGCAAAACCCACGTTCTGCGTCAACCCCCCGGGGGAGTACGAATCCATCTTATCCACCCTACACCACACCCCCTCAATACAGCGCTTCAGCAACGGCACCTCCAACGATGAAAATTCCATCAACTACCGGTACTCAAGTCCCTCAGGACCAATTCCAGCCTCCACTCTACCCACCCCCTCCGCATGACAACCGGCCCCCAATCTTCAATGACCCCGGAGTGGTTGTCTCCCTCCCGGACACTAATTTTGAATCGTCACTCCCCCACACAGGACCGATCTACAACCCCCAACCACCTGTGTTCCCTCCGGGCGCAGCGCCATCTTACCCACTAGATTGGTGGTCGGGTAACGAATCCTGGCGCGAATACACGCACTCAATCTCCCACATGGCAGGCGAATTAGACCCGACTGAAACTTACTCCTCTGCCAGTGCACTCATTACCCTGAACAGGGATTGCAACAACAGCATAATTCGCCCTGACCCTCCTACCCAGCACAACAACGTGAATGTCAGTGCTCCCGGCGGGATCGTCCTGAATCCTGTTACCACAACGGAGAGCCCGGGCGTGGTTATGCCAAACAGAAGTCCGTTCCCCCAGAGCAATGAACAATCGAATAATAGCTGGTCGATAATGGGGAATTTTGGTTTCGCCGATAGCTCTTTGACGAGGGGCGGGGATTGAGGTGTGCCTCAATAAATCAGATAGGTTAGACCTTTTGCTGTGGTCGAGCGGGTGTTGTATTCTAATTTCCTACATTGGCTTCGGGTTCTTTTTTTATATATTCGTTTTGGGTTTTCTTTTTCTTCGGTTCGGGTGTGGCTCCTCTGGCTTCTGTTCTGTTCGATAAAATGCGAGTCATTTACTTCCTTCCCTCTTCCGAAAATATCAGGTTTACTTAAAACGTGGGATATATTTTTTCCCCATCCTCATGTATTTCTTCCTTTTTACGCATGTTGGCTATAGTCTCTTGTTCCTATCACTTGATTCCCCCACTTATTATTCTACGTTCTTGACTAAAATAATGGCGGCAAGTTTTTTTATAGCGATGCCTTTCCTCCATTTCCATGGCCTCTTATTGGGAGACATCATGTGGCACTCAATGACAGACAAGCAAGAAAATTGGCCAAGGTTCCCCCAGTGTTGCTCTCCTCAACCCTGTTCTATTCTCAGGCGGGGCTTCATAGCACGGAGTTCTCGGATTCGTTTATTTATATAAAGTGTTGAGTTCTACTTGTATGTACTTTATCCACCCTGTTTCAAGCCTCGGTTAGCTACAGTATTCGTTATATGGTCGTGTGCTTTTCCGGAGTAGGAGGGGAGGTTGGAATATTATTGGCTGGCCCGTGCTGATATTCCATTTCCTTCTCTCCAATTTGCTAGACTGTAGCTGGCGCAGTGCGTGGTACCTCATCTTTACTGTACTCTCTCTCGCCCAACTTATTCACTTATTGATCAGACTTTACTTTGTAAACTAAGATCTCGCCGGACTCCTCTCCCCCCCACCTATTTTTTCGGATTTGGTAGTCTGGGTATGGTTCCAGCCTCTTGGAATCAACCTTCTGTGCCACGAGGAGTCTGTGCACCACCGATAGCCCAATTGCTCATACCACTTCAGGCGACACGCTTGATATTACTCAGCCAAAACTTTTTTTTGTCCAGACAAGTGCCGGCGCCCCGGGTCCATCAAATAGGGAAGGGGCAAGTAAATAATAGCACGCCCTGTTGTTCACCAAGCGGCTGGGAAATTTTTGGCTGTCCAAAAGTTAAAACTAATGGGCCAGAGCCATAACTATAACTTTGCCCAACAAACGCCTCTCTACTCCCCCTGCCCCGGCATAGGCACAATATTCCTCTCCTCTCACTCTTCCTCTTTCCTCCTTCCTCCTGTACCGGACTGAGCTGGCAGGTCGCCGCAGCAGCCAAGGTAGGGGAGGCGGGTAGGTATGATAGCTCGAAATTCAAGCCGGGAAGAAAAAGAAACTCGCATAAAAAGAAAAGAAAAGAAAAGAAAAGCGAGGAAACATGCTCTTTGGCTCACTCCTTGAGTCCAGTGTGCCTATTGATTTATTTTTGGGAACAATCGAGTATACCGTATCATCTAAATGTGCACTCAATTATGTGCTTCAAGTCTTGATCTTTTTAAAAAATAATTGTTTCCTAAGATAAGCATTCCCACTCCCCTTTGTCCCTTTTGCTCCCGGCCTATTCCATATACCACTGATACCCCCTTTATCATGGCTCCCGCCCCCAGGATTGTTGCAGATTGTGGTAATTGGGAGTTTCGATGCCGTGAGATAATGTGAATTTCCGAGAGGCTACGAGAAGAAGCCTAAACCCCACTACCGTACAGTAGAGTTCTCTCTCCCAGAGCTTGACCGGCCGTACTAAATATTTCTCTCTGAAGACTCAGATACACTGTGGATTCTTGGGCCCGGTGGCTTGCCAAGTGCTAATTAAACAGGGAGGGCTGAAAGGAAAAAATGATCTGCAACCTCCTGTCGTGCAAGCTTTGTTACGACCATGGGGGAATCTATGATACAAAATAAATTTTTCGATTACGGTACTTAGGGTGCTCTACCCTTAGTGCTCGAGTAATTTATTACTCTCCATCCCATACCTTCCATCCCAACTAACATGTCACCACGGAGTATTAAGGATTCTCGCATCTTTTGGCCCATCGAACCCAGAGCGTCTTAGCCTGCTCGCCTGTTCCGCTCCTCTCTTGAAACCTCCATGACCACCTTTTTCAACGTGCAGCAGGGTACTGTGCTCGCACCGTCGATTGCCGCGAAGAGCTCCTAGCCAATAGAATCGAGCCGGAAGCTATTTACTATCCAATCAGGGGTTCTCACCGATGCCAAAAGTCTGAAACTGGCAAAAGGGACGCTCGAGCGTGTTACGATAAACAATGGTACCGGTACTTGAACCCTATGTTACATTAATTGTCAAAGCGGGGAACTGAAAGGAAAGAAAATGAATCGCATGAGAAACCCAACCCAATACCGTTACCGTACCGTAGGTGAGATTTATCACAGCCTTACAGTAAATTCAACCTTTATTACGGGCAGGAACTATATCTCCCTCACATGTGTGAAGGTCGTGGGAAGAACAAGAAAAGTGATCGCAATTGTATACGATGTTCGACGCCTTACGGTAAGCCTTGTTCGGTTAATAGAGATAGATACTTGTGGATAGATAGATCAACTAGTCACAATGGTTTTTTATTTAGTTAGTCTTCCGCTTTGGTAGGTGGGAAAGGGGTATTCCTGTTACTTTTTTTTTGGTGAGTGGGAAAAAGGAAGGACCAATGTGATAGGGGAAGTAACAGAAGCAACATCTGTCACTGTTGGTGACAGCGCGGGGAAACCAGGCGTCATGAATCCAAACCTGTCCTAGCTTCGGGAGAGGCAGAGCTTAGCTAGCTCAACCGAGTCTGGGGAAAAAAGGCTTAGCTATGGTAATGCCTAACTGTTGTCCCAAGCCCCGCTCCCCACAGCCACTGGCTTGCTGACCTCTACCATCAGAATGGAAGCCAGGAATGCAAGCAGTGTCCTGAATTGCCGGTATCTTCAAGGTGGAAATCGTGGGATGAAAGAAAATCGTAAGCTGTACTCGTACTCGAGTACTGTAAGACCCCCCCCTGACTTGCACATCCTTCCCAAACGCCATCCTCTCCTGAGTAATAATATTCGCAGTTAAGATCGTCGAGGGCGAATGATTAATTCGCACACTCTCTGGGATCGAAACTCCTGTACCACCAACACGAACTCACCATTACTGCAGGTGCTCCCTGAGTTCCCAGTGGCGGGAAAACGGCAGATGCGTCTAATTATAGAGAGTGTTAAGATTTGTTTAGACGGAAACTTCTGTTGCCACGTTCTGTGCGTCAGCCGCACACCTCTTCCGAGTGAGGGGGAATGAATTGATGGCTGAGGGTCACACCTTGATACTTTTGAGCCAAGACGACCCGGACGCCCAAAGTTCCCGCAAGAAGTACTATCATAGTACTGAGCATTTAGGTATGGGTTTTGTCTGGGCGCTGGGATGTGCACAGACAATTTGTCATTCCAATTTTTGACCCCTGCGTTCAAGGACCCCACGCTGGGTGCTGTACCCGTATACAGTGTTGCAAAGAAGGCCTTTGATAATCGAACCCGGGGGGTTAGAAGGGGAGGGGTTTGAATCGGGGCTTCTGAAAATAGGGATTGAAGGGTTCTTTAATTTCTTAGTAAGCAAAAATAGCATGTACTCTGATGCGAATTTCTACCTTTATCCCAGATATGTGAGTATTTATTGCTCAGAAGCCGGGGAAGTGGAGTACCAGTGCTAGTTTATTTGCCTTTTCTACTACATTTTGTTCCCTTTTCTTATCATTTCATTTGTTTCTTTGCCTCTAACTGCCTTCAAATATCATTGTTTACCGATTTGTTAGAAGGGGTTCTATCTTATAACCCCCCGGTTTGAAAAAGCGGGTTCCTCGCCTTCAATCATTTTTTGATCGAACCCCCCCCTTCATTGCAACATTGCCCGTATATACCAGTATTAAGGCTTTGGGTGAGAGACCAGGCCAGAATTGCAGCCCCCAATACATTGTATGTCTGGGACATTATAGGTGTCCCGTTAAGGGATGAATCATGTGCATCGTACTGCAAAAAGCCTCTTCCATTTCGGTGCCTTGTACTCGCGATAGCCCGTCCAAGATAATCAAACCCAAACAATTCGATCATCTCTGGAAACCTGGCCTAAGCACTGTAGGATTGTAGCACTAGGGTTGCGTGTAACATCAGATTCCCCCATGCCAAGATCAATGCTCAATATTTTGGGGCTGAATCGCTCCTTAAGATTATGTCTCAACCGCCATCAAGATAAACTATTCCCACCGAAGCCTTGCGTGCATTTAGGTGTCACACCAAAGGGACCCTCCACAGGCAAGTCTGCATGGGCAACGGCAACTTTAGGTTGATGTGCGGTTGGGGTTATTCGGCCAAGTGTCAATAACGGAACCTCCTGATCAACAATTGCGACTAAAAGGGGGATCGGTTCTTGCTTTAAAGTTTGGCAACTTCCAGACAAGTACTCGAGTACTAGGGAGTATGCATGGATGATCGGACAGACAGGGTCAGAAAATGTATGCTGATACATATATTTTCTAACCCCTATCCGTCCGATCACCCACGTCCATACCCGGGTACACCCCGCGAGCTGTATCCTTCCCCCCCCTACCCCTACCTATAACCAGCCCCTTAAGACGCACTCCCCTTCGACCATGCGATGGGTTGAAGATATTCCTCGCCATTATTTTCGCGCACAGTCGATTATGTAATTGGTTCTGCACATTGAGTTATTATCTGGCGGGAAGTTCCGTCAATTGAGCTCCCGGAAAAAGCCAACTGGCTAGCGGGGTTTGCCGGTAGGCCACACGGTGTTGTTTGTTTTTTGTTAGACCAAAGCCGTTGGCTATGACTTTAGAGCTGCAAGTGCCGACATGCTCGGTTGGGGATTCCGAATACTTTTCCCGAAACCGTTTCATTGGCCATCACTCGTAAGGCAAATGCCGCAGAATCGTCGTTAATCACTCTTAATTTTATCCTAACTATCACCTATCCGGTATACAAGCTAGCATCGTCGGAAGAATAAGCATTGCTAGGGTTGGTTCCAAGCAACTCCAGCTGATTCAGTGTTCCCACACCCAACTATCCGGGCAGAGGGGCTGCAGCGGTGTTAAGGAGGGTTGCTCAGATAAACGACCTGAGCCCATATCCCAATCAATATCAGGAGGCTCCAATTTACGAAATCCTCTTGAACAATTCTATGAGACCATCCCACACACAAGTTAAGCTGTGCACCAGGAGGCCTCTAAGCCGATAGCAGTCCTAGGATTGGATCAACCACTGGAGCATCAAATCAGATTTTTCGAAGGGCATACCTTCGATAGCTATTTTGGTTAGTCGTGTGTGCGACTACGGAAAGAGATTCAATCCTACTCTTTTGCCTCCTCTGATAGGTATTGCTGATGCTCCCTGTTAGAGTCTACAAATATTTTTCTAAGGGGTTCGACGCCACCCGTCCCTTTTTAGCTGCCATCCAACGGTGATAAGCTAGCTGGATAGAACTCGGGTGAGGGGGAAAATATAGGACTAGCAAGGGGTAGTGGAATTATTCGAATTGGCAGTTATCTCACTTTTTGGTTCTTTGATACTCCTTCTAGGGTAAGATGCTCAGGCCTCTGCTGCCCCTGCCTGTCCCAATACCGGTACTTCACCCCTACCCCTAGTACTTGTACGTGCACCCGGGCCCTGAACTATGCTTGTTCCTCTTTAGTCCGTAGGGTATACTCGAGTACACATATCACTACTCTACCTGAGGTTGTAAACTACAAGTAGGACCTAGAACCTAGAGAACACCTACCTTGATCTAACTCAGTCTTGCGGCTAGCCACTGGCTTCTAGGAGGATCACTAACCCCGATTCAAGTATGCAACTGTAAGCTCTGTGGCCATATCGCCAGGTGGGACTGCGGGGATACAGTGCCGCTTTTGTACCTTCATCTTGAGACCTGAGGGTGGGTTGATCCTCGTGCCTTGGCTGCACCCCTTCCAGAATTCCCTGGTCGTCTCACCTCAATAACTGCTGTCCAACCTCCTTGACGGGTGATCCATAGAGACACCCTCAACCACGAACCGTGGAGGCTCAGGCAAGATGATTCGAGTCACCGAGAAATGCGGCGGACCGAGGGTCGTGGGAGACCGCTTCTTGAGGATAACACTTTGCGAAGCCATGAATGGGCAAGGAGTTACTTTCCTAATTGTTGGCTCTAAGATGCACACTTGGATGAAGAGGAACCTTCAGGGGAGGTGCCGTCTATTGAGAATGTTCGTATTGAGGGTGTCCTATGGCTGGCCATTCAAGCTACCGCTGTAAGATATCTTTCTAGAATGGGTTTGAGAAAGCGCGGCCCAATAGAAAATCCTCCGATAATGTCGATTATGATGAGATTAACTAGAGCCTTGTCGGCATCAAATTCAACCACGGCTTAAAGAGACACGGGTCCAAGGAATGGGAACTCCCTAGCCCTTGCTATTCAGGAGGCTAATGCCGATTTCTCAGATCAAGGAGGCCCGTGGATTAATACCCACATGAGTGGAATCCTTTCTGACATGTTCAACAAACAGGCGACCTCCTTCAGGAATGGAGTCCTTCAAAGTGTGGGATCAGTTGATAGGAAACCAGCACATGTCACAGAGCGAAGAGTGGGAATTCCTGGAATCTCTAGACTTCCAGAGATTTGGTGCTGGTAGGGAAGAAGCGCACGAACAAGAACAGTTCATTAAAATGCTATACACCCCCCAGCTGAGCGAGTACAAAGGTATCATGATAGTCTCAGAAACAACCTGGTACAAAACGAGGATATGATACTCGCCAAAGCAGAGTTATTGCTCACACAGTGCGAGTTCAGTGAATGTCTTGTACTTTTCACAAGGATCAATTGTGGCGATAATTACAATTTCTCGATTTATTCTTTGTTTAGGGCATTTCAACATGAGCTATCCGGAAAAAACACCCTTTTTTTAATATCTCACGACGTGGAGGAACACTACCCAGAAGAACCAGTAATGTGATTTTCAGTTAGCGTATATTACCTTATCATTGGTAAAACTGCTGACTCTGGATACTCCTTCTCAAAAGGCTCAAAGATGGATGCACCAATTCGACCAGCCCGGACTGCATTCGCCCACACCTTTGGGGCAGAGGGCGAGCGTGATCAAGCGATATCCGCCTACTCTACTGACGCTTTCCTGTTCCAAGAAACCCACCTGCCCCAACCTTTCCGCTGTCTGCAACATCTCCAACTCAATAGCATCACCCTGCAGATGTGTGTTAGCAACGCCCTCACCCTCTGCAAATCGGATCCATTACTCTCGAGCGGACTCAGGGTGGTGTTATACCAGAAAGATCACTTAAAAGGACCCGCTCAACTCTTCACGAAAGCTCTCGATATCGCAGACCAGATCGAAAGTGGCCCTAAGGCATGGATATCAGGAAGTGCAAACTTAGCAAATCCTTACAGAAGAGTAGGATTCTTTGATAAAGTATTTGAATTATCTTTTACTGTGGGGCGAACAGGAGAGGGCAAAGACGCAAATTTCTACAGCGCTCTGGATGTGTGAAATGCAATTGGAAGGGTCCTGGGAGACTATTGGTACCCTGCATGAGGTATCTCTTCACCTCCCGTACACCCTCCTTCCATCCACTCTAATATGGAAACGTCAGGCGCTAACTTGATCGCGTTAGGATCCTGGAGCAATAGAACTTCACCGGAATTCTCTTCAAGAGAACCCATCCCCAAACGTCCTTCTACAATCGTCGGTCGTGAGCACTGACCGCAGAGTCATCATCGAAGATGAGGAAGAATCCGAAGCCATCACCAATTAGGGACTGAATGCAAAGTTGGAATTGCGGTAGAAAAGCGGAAGTTAGGGCAAAACCGGTGATAGGGCTGTGAGAACAACCAGTGGATCTGCAGGCAGATCCGCACCCACAGCCGGTGATGTCGGAGAAGGAAAGTCAGCGATGTTACTAGTAATTATCAGAAAGGCAGGGAACCAGTGGTGAAGACCACCAAACTAAATCTGATGGCTATTTAGATGCATTGATTTTTTCTTCAATTGTCTTTACACAAGGTTGTGGGTCTATAAATTTGTAAATAATAATGATCATGGTATTACAATATGCTTCAGAATGAGTGATGCTGCGGGGCAATAATTTTGCGATCTAGGTTAGGGAGTTTTTCTCTCTTGTCGAAGTTTGATATGATGGAAACTATGATATAATACAATCTCGATAAGATACACCGGGTTTCCCAAGACGGGGCTGCCGCCCTCCACCGACTGGGGCAATTTGATAATCAAGCCTGTCCTCTCGGGTAGAGACTTCAGAGCCTTAAATGTCAACACGGGTCCAATCTTATGTCTTACCCCCTCCTGCAAATCACCATCGCGCTCTCCTCGCCGCCACCACTAAGACTCCCACATTCCATCTACACCGACACAAATGCCAAACCAAGGCCTAACGGACGAAATCTCTACCCTAAATTTAATCCACGCACCAGAGACAGTTGTCCCGTGCTCAACAACAGCCATAGAGCCAAAAGCCAACACCTTATCCCTCTCTACCAAAATCCTGCATGCGCTAACACTCTCCTTTTCAGAGGCCTGCCCAAGTGACCCCCCAAAAGTTCATAAACCTAGTAACATCCCCGGAACCGCTGGCCTCGCGCAAGAGAGTCCTTAGGAGAGTTTTCAGTCTGGGTGAGATGTGCTTGTATGATTCTTTAGAGGGGTTTGTGGAGGTGCTAAAAACGCGGGGGGGCGGAGGGAATTAAAGGGGGAATAGACAGGAGGATGAGGATGAAGGAGAGCCAGAATTAGAGAAATATCTATGGGTAACAGCGCCTCCGTCAACGGAGAAAATCCGTCTTCATCGCAAGGGTGGGACATGGCCCCTTCTCCTGAGTTGGCAAAGACATCTTATATCTCCTCCGTGTACTTACCGACAAGGAGATTGCAGAGGGTACCCATAAAATTTCCAGTCCCTCCTCCCGCCGCTTCTCGGGGGGGGTTTTTTTTTCCGTTAAATCCGCGGTTATATTTAGTAGCTAGCTACAGGGGATACCGTGGCATGTAACCAAAGTTATGGTCTAAAAACCGTAAATAACAAAAGAAAATCCTCCACTTCTCTATATCATAAAAAAGTAAAATTTTATAGACCCGAGGTCTATATGAATCCATAACCTTCATAGTTACAAACTTGAAGAGTCTGGCATCTCCTCCTCACCATCCTCTTCAAGGCCATCAGGCATCTTCGCAGGGCGGAAGGGGCATGTCAATGCATGAGATTTGTGTGGGCCGCCACAATTCACATACTTAAGCGAGGTGTGGTTGCAAGGTCGGCCTTTTACATGACAAGTGGCTGTGGGGCAAGTGTGAGTCTGAGTCAGGTGGGAAAAGGGGTACTATCGGCATATGGCTGGCCTGGTGTATTTGTTACTGAGGTGACCAAAGGGGTGGCAGTTGGAGCACTGGGTGTGGGAGATGAAAGGCAAGTGACACGCAGTTCTATATGTTGAGGAAAAGGCTGCTAGGGCATTGCCAATGAAATCCGGTGCCTTAGGGCCAGTTACAGTGAAACCACGGTTGACACAAGTTTTCCAACATGGGATTCTTTGGTAGTGAGCCATCTAGGTGTTCTGGCAAGAGCCAATCCAGAATTGAAAGTTGTAAGTTGGGTGGTAATCGTGTCTATTGAGCAAGAGGTTGGAATCCTGTGTACCAAGAGGTGCGTCACTGGAGTGTCCAAGTGGACACTGATGGTACCGGAGATGAGGTGTAGGAAGGAGCCCACCTTACTGTTAAGCAAAGTGGCCTTATGTTAGATGGTAGCTTCGGCGTGAGGTATTCCGACAGCTAGAACCTGAATCGATTTTATATCGGACAACTGGTTAAGAAGACACGAGTAATGTAGGCTAGATATAATGGTATACTTCAAGATAGAGTGTCGAAGTATTGGTAACGATAAAGTAGAAGCTTATTATATTGATAAAATCTCTTCTCAGTGCTTGTTGTTTCTAATAGCTGTGAAGATGCTTCGATATTTATATTCCGCGTCAGAGCAATGGCGGTATACATGCTAACTCTATACTAACTAAGTATCTTGCTCACAATTCTGTGAACTCCACCTGAGTGCGAATACTCGTAGACCCTGAAAACTCTCTACCACACCTTTTGCTTTCATGGCCAACTTAGCGGTCTGCGCTTCTATTATTCCTGTTAGGCGCATGGACTCCCCGTAAGGATTTACAGGGCGAAGTTACCCTACCTTGACGCACACGAACTGCGAAGGAAAAAGATAACACCCCCCTCCAGCCGCGGCGTTGGGACGGTGCGTCATCACTGGCGGCCGGGGAAGTTGCGTCCCAACACCAAAGACCACTATAAATGAAACACATCCTATAACACCGTATACCTCGCGGTTGTCGGTCCGACCGAATCCTGTTCGCAGGATATAGGAGGGGAGACCTTCGGGCACCGTATGCAAGTAGGAGCAGGTGAATCGGACGACGGCGCATAAAGCTACAGACTCTTGAAGACAGACAGTCGGATGAGTGGGTCAAAGGTGACAGGACGTTTTGCACGAAAGTTAGTCCCCTTGTACCTACAAAGTGGTGTAGAGTACGAAGGAGGTACCTATGCCCAGTAAGTAGATTGGGTGCATCCACAGAGGACAAGTTGGTAAAAGATTGAGCCCGAGGGAAAAAACCGATAGGTACGATCCCGAGGACAAGTTGTGTAATGCGGGAAGACCAGAATACGATATGCAGTTGCATGTCGAATTCTCGACGGAACTAACTAAAGAAGAAAGGCCATCTTCTGTCCAGCGAGTTAGACTACTCTCGACGAGAACAAGAGCAAGATAATTCGTAACCATCGTTGTCACCAGATAAACGGATGAGCGGACACCTGACATCGTCTCCACACCATCAGGAATAACCAAAGTGTAGACCGATAAGTTGCCCCTGGGAGCAAAAGGTGTGGGAGACAGTTTTCCGGGTCTACGACTATTCGCACTCAGGTAAAGTTCGCAAAGTTGCGGGCAAGATACTTAGGTTGTATAGAATTAGCATGTATACCGCGATTGCTCAGACGCGGAATATAAATATTGAAGCATCTTCGCTGCAATTAAACACAACAATCACGGAGAAGAGATCTTATCAATATAATAAGTTCTCTACACTTTTATATCGTTACCAATACTTCGACCATCTACACCCAAGTGAAAAATTATATCTAGCCTACATTACTCGTGTCTTCTCAACGAGTTCTCTGATATAATGACGATTAAGGTCCTAGCTGTCAGAATATCTCATGCCGAGCTACCACCTAACAATTCCTGATGGCGTGGAAGCCACGTCAGGTGTCAGCTTATCCCTTTATCCGTTGACAACAATGGTTACGAATTATCTTGCCCCTATGTTCACTGGGGCTAGTCTAACTCGCTGGACAGAAGATAGCCAGTCTTCTTTGGTTGGTTCCGTCGAGAATTTAACACGCAACTGCATGTTGTATTCTAGTCTCCGGCATTACATGACTTGTCCTCGAGATCGTACCAGTCAGTTTCCTCTCTCGGACTCCATCCTTTACCAACCTGTCCTTTGTGGATGCACCCGATCCACTTACTGGGCATTGTTACCTTCTTCATACTTTACACGTCTTCGTAGATAACAGGGAACTAACTTTCGTGCAAAACGTCCCGTTACCTTCGACCCACTCATCCAACTGTCTGTCTTCAAGTGTCTGTAACTTTATGCGCAGGTCTCCGATTCACCTGCCTCCATTTGCATAAGATGCCCGGAGGTCTCCCCTCGTATACCCTGCGAACGGGATCTGGTCAGATGGACGGCCATGATGTATATGGTGTTATAAGATGTGTTTCATTGATAGTGGTCTTTGGTGTTGGGAAGCAACTCACCAGGCGGCCAGTGATGACGCGCCTTCCCAACGCCGGGGCTGGAGGGGGGTGTTATCTTTTTTCTTCGAAGTTCATTTACGTTTAAGGTAGGGTAACTTTGCCTTGTAAATCCTTCCTGGGAGTCCATGCGCCTAACACGTGCTCCCCTCTTCCAAGTGTTCGTCCCGAATACTCTATGTCTATTATACAATCTATTTTCCATCTCGAGCTCTTCATAGTAGGGGTAAAAACCACCGGCGTTTACTTGTCCACCGATGGAAAACTTTTCTGATGTCACTCGACCTCTCCAGGGTCCGGCATCTCTGGATTTTCACTATGCAACCTTTCCAGCCCTTCCTGCGCGTTCTTCATACCTTCGGGTTGCTCCCGAGTATTTTCATCCTCTGCTTAGCCTTTCCATTTCACAAAATACTGAACCTCTTCCATAGGTTTATTCCTTCCTCGAACCTTTCGCATATAGGAAATGATCACACTTTTGACGATACATTCTACTTCCCACTCTAAATCTCCCTCGATGTCTTTGGGGTCTCGTGGGGGTTGTTCGCGATTTGGTCGCTTCGAGGCTCGGTTGCGTTCCAACAGGGACACATGGAATACAGGATGAATTTTCCACCCTGGCGATATTTCTAACTTGTATGGCCGGCTTCCTTTCTTCTCTAAGACTTTAAACGGGCCATACAGTTTCGGACTGACCTTCTTCAACCCTCGTTTGGTACATATGTTCTTTGCGTTCAACATTACCAAGTCGCCGATCTTGATGCTGGGCTGCTCTGTTGCTTTTCGGTCATAATATTTCTTCATCGATTCCCGCGTAGTTTCCAAGGTTTGTTTCGCCTGTCTATGTATGTCCTGCATCCAGTAGGCATACATTGTCGCCCCAGAGTTATGAGCTTCTATTTCTTTCATCCACCCCGTCTGTGGATGAAAACCGTAGTGGGCGAAGAACGGAGTCATTTTGTGCGTGTTTGTTGCTGAGTTATTATAGGCATGTTCGGCTAACAGCAACAGTTGGTACCAGTCGTTCTGATCGTAGTTGAAAAATGTCCGTAGGTAACCTTCCAGCACTTGGTTGGTTCTTTTGGTTTGTCCGTCAGTCTGAGGGTGGTACGCCATTGACATGCATCGTTTAACTCCTAGCATCTTGCACAAATATTCCCAAAACTCGCTGGAAAGCTTTGCGTCCATGTCCGATATAATTTCGGTCAGCATTCTGTGAAGTTTCCAAACTTCCCGAAGGAAGTTATGCGCAACATCTTTTGCGGTCGTATTTTCGTGGAGGCTGATAAAGTGGGCCATCTTGGTGAACCAGTCTCCTATCACCATGATCTGGGTCTTCCTCTGTGATTCCGGTAGTTGTGTGATGAAGTCCGTCGATATAGAGCTCCAGGCAGCCTAAGGTACTTCTAAAGGTTGAAGTAATCCATACTTGGCATGCGGTGGAGATTTACTGTGTTGACATTCGTCGCAAGATTGTACATAGTCTCTGATCCAATCTGCGAGTTCTTTCCAGTAGAAATCCCTAGTTACTATTTCCATCGTTTTTTCCTGTCTGAAGTGCCCCGCTACTATCGAGTCGTGACAGCCTTGGGCTATCTCGGTCTGAAGGGATTCGTGTTCGGGGATGTGCAATCCACTTTTGTAGTATAGTAACCCGTCCTTTTCTATCCCTTCGTCCGGCATCTTTTTTCCACTTTCTCTTATCCTGACCAGTTCACGCCCTTGTTCCTGCCACCTCTCATCCTCTTTGCCAGCCACTTTAATTTTGTCTAGAAACCCATCATTCATTGTCCGTGTCAGGGCTGCGTTGACGTGAGCGCGTGATAACATTTCTCTTTCTTTTATTAACTGAGGGTGATAGCCAATATCAGGGGCGCTAAAGCATTCGTTGTTGCTCATGTCTACGTGGAGGAAACATATTTTGACTTTCTCTTCTTTAGCCGTGATGAATCACATATAAGATCTAAGGATCAAGACAAACCGTACATTTTGACAAAGACCACATGTTCAACTCCTACCAAAGGCTTGGTTGGCCCATCCACTATCCTCCTTTCTATGTTACAGTAATCGATAACCACATCTTTCCCATCCTCAATAATCTCCCGAATCTGACAAACATGAATGCCCACATGATGGGAGTGAAGTTGGTACACTCTATTCGTGAACATAGATAAAGATGCCTGCTTGTTGTTGTAGAGCGTGCGTAACTTCAATGTAGATGTAGTGATTCCTGATACAAGATGACGCAACCAGAAGAGTTCCTGGATTGCCATTCCGTAGGCAATAAGCTCTGCATCAGCTATGGTGGTCTCTGTGTTAGACTGTTTCTTTGAATGTCATTGAATAACTGTAGATCCTGTAAGCAAGATGTATCCAGTTGTCAATTTCAATATACCCGTATCTTCTGTGAAGTAAGCATCCACGAAACCATTCAGTGGGATGTGTAACGGCATATTTCCCCACAGACCACGCTGTAGATACCTTGTTCCCGCCAGATAGCGTAGAACTCGCTTTGCATATACCAAATACTGCGAAGAACGATTTGCCCCAAAACGCTCAAGATAGGAGACAGCAAATGAAATATCTAGCCTAGTGTCAATTGCTATCCACCTAAGACTCCCAATTAAGTGCTTGTAGAGCCTCTTATTGCAGGCTTGTTCTTGTTTCTCTCTCTCAAGTGGCTTGTCCATATCCATCAATGTAGCCCCTTATTTGCAATCACTCATGCGAAACCTTTCCAAAACTCGCCCAATGTAGCCTTCCTGTGTGATATAGACATTCTGCCCACACCCATTGTATGACACTATCATACCAAGAAAGTGTTGTACCAAACCCAGATCAACCATGTCGAATCTTGCCTTAAGCTCCTTCTGCAACTCTGATACAATCGGCTCCTTACCTGCTAAGAGCATGTCGTCGATGTAAAGAGCAAGGATTGTGTGGTTCCTCTGCGTGTAGATGTAGCAGTCAAACCTTCTCCGTCGAAATCGAAGCTGGGAGAAAGAAACTCATCGATCGTGGCATACCATCAGCAAAGGTTCACATTTTTCCCCTATACCTCATGAGGCCTGTGAGGGATAGAGGGCCAAATTATAAACCTTCAGGTGATGTACGAGTCATCCACACTGGTATAACCTGCGATCAAATCCTGTGTTACGTGTCAATTGTTTTTCTCCATAATTTCATTGCCATGAGTGTTCGTCGGGATGCATTTCGTCTTGTTTAGCCCTTTACACAGTGCTTTCGAGCTTTGACCATGCCATTTGTGTTTATCCAGTCTTACGACCAACCCCCGAAATTGTTCTATTATGGACTTTTGCCCCACAACTCATTCATGCTTTACAATGGCTCAAATAAGCCATCAACATTACCATCCTTACTACCTTTTCTCCACCTAATACCACTGTCCATTCACTCACATTCATACACCCTTTGTGCCTTTCAATATCCCAAAAGCGCTGTTCCCTGTCATGTTCCTGGTTCTATTTAGGCTCGCTTATTTCTCCACTTCCTTCTTGCCATCACCTCATGAATTATTTCTAGCCGACACCTTTCTTCTTGTATCCATTTCCATCCAAAGGATATTTGTGTCTTTCGCGGTGTGGACGATTTACACATGAATGATGTGTGGAATTCTTCCTATTCCACTACTTCTCTGCTCTCCGGCAAAGCTGAGTCAAATCACGGTTATTTACTAATATTATTTGGCCTCGAAATCACCGCATCGCGTCCACACTGTTCCGCCGAGATCTTTCTTGGCTGTTACACATCACTTGTACTTTCTTCCAGGCTCTCTGGAGCTTGTACTCCTCTCAATGTGACCTTCAGTACCTCATTTTATTGACAAACGAGGTTAAAGTCGAACTCAAAATAGTATATTTTATTTACAATAAATTAATACTCTCCAATTAGTTTATACATATTTTATTTAAATAATACATCTGTCTTAAATGTGATGTCATTTGTCCTGATCCTATACTACTTTGAGTCCCTCCACTGCTTCCCCCTCTTCTGGATCTGAATTATTGTCTTCGACCTACCTCTCATCATACCCTGAGAGTGCCAAATCCAGATATCCTGTGGCTTCTTTATCCTACTGTGCAAAGCGAGACTGCTGATCCTGAATAAATCCACTCTTCTGCAGCATTCGCCGAATGTGTTTTTTTGTGTCATCAATCAGTTTATTTCTCACCTCTGGTGATAACCCTTGCCAAGTTGCATCCAGTCGAAGAGAAAGATCTAGATTGGCTGTTACCATGCTGCTCTTTGGAACGGGGCATTTGGGACTCCACGGATTTGTTACTAACTTTGGGCAGTTAGAATGGAGAAATCTGTGTTAGATACTAGGGTAGCAGTAGGTACGGGTAGCTATTGTCATATGTGTTGAGGTTGAGCAGTAGGGTTAGTAGAACTGGTTGTTGGCTCTTGGTGGTCATGTATCGCTATATATGGCTTCGGTCATAGATAGGAAATACAGTAAGTCATTTTTCTACTACTATCATGTTTCTACAATCTGGAGGTTGAATAACTGATTTGGAATTTCAAGCCTTCAATGAATGATATATGCAGACCCTGGTAAGGCATATTAGTATGTTGTTACTACGATTCAGGAATGATTTGTCAGTCCTTTCCGGCATATTCCTACCCCGAAACCACTTATAGAATAAGAGTTTGGTAATCTCAGGGGCACCAAATCAGACGCCACATTCCTTGGAGAATAAGTGTTTTGTCGTCTTATCGGAAACGATATGAGAAGGGAACTAACCTCTTGTTTACTTGGATGGGATGGAAAACGATCGATTTCCAGCAAATATGTAATTGTTGCTTTTATATCGGTTGCTGGATTATTTGATAAGTTGTAAAGGTCCTGAATTAGGTTTCTGGTTTCGTAAACTAGATGTGACCTGCCACTGGACTCCCTGGAGTTCAACTGAATGAATTCAATTATCTGTGCTAAGTCTCAGATGTGACATATTTCATTACTTAAAAGACTTATAAAGGTTATTGCCGGCCTTCTCATATCCATATTCCTCCAACCTAGCTTAGTAGCTGCCTTTGTCCAATAGGTTTCCAAAAGAGTATTACTTCCGGCTGGCTTTATAAAGGGATTAACAAACCATGTATGATATCAGACCACATCTACATCGTTCTCTGTACTCGTTCTTATCAGCATCTTATTTCAAAATTGAAAGTCTCACTCAGAAATCTGACTGGGCTTCTTACTCCCCTTGAATGTTGCTGCAGAGGAGGTTCAGCAGGACATTTTTCGGCTCTTTGAGGACGTCTGGGAGTATCACCCTTATCCCCAACATCCGTTTGATACTCCTCCTCCTCAGCAAATAAATTAACTTATCGTTGTGAGTCCAATGCTGGTGATCCAACCTCTAGGAAGGATACTGACGATCTCAAAGTTGATGACTGAGCTCCGGGGACTGGTGCTACAGTGGTCAAGAATGTTGTATTTAAGACTCCAGGGAGTTGGATTTGGGTTTCAGGAGGCTTGACTCGCCTCTGCTCGTATTTCCAGTCATGGTTGTGGGTTTATATGAAATATCAAGAGGGGGATGAGGAATTGTTTGTCCACGTAATGCTCTCAAAGAGGACTTTTGAACTTACAGCATTCCATTGGGGACCAATGAGCTTTATGTTAGAACTCGGATTATTGCTAGCATCCAAGGTCCATGCAATCATGGGTATGTACTCGAACCATGCTATCCCTGTTTGGAGTCCATATAAATATAAGACGACGTGAACTGTTTACCATAGCTCGTGTAGCGACTGTGTATTTAGGATTGCCAGTACAGGATTTGGCACGTTGGATCACTTGTTTGAATAAACATAACTTATTGTTTCCAGCGGCTGGATCATGAAGAATCGAGCAAGACCAAAGATAAAAGTGACACCTCACGTCTCAAAGACCCTTTCCGTTTCACCTGCCGAATTGTAAAAGAAGGTACTAACAGCATTGAAATCTAAGACTATAGGATAAGATATAGGAAAGCTGTATAACAGCGCAGACATAATTTAGAAAGATATTAGTAGAGAGATAGAAAAGAAAGCAAAACAAAGAAAAAAACACATGAAACAAAAGATTAGCTACCTGAAGGCCCAACGAAGATGTAGTTTGGCACAAAGGAATATGAGAAACTTAGAAAATAGATAGAAAGGAGAGCGAAAACTAAGGATGAAGAAACCCATGAAACAAAACATAAATCTTCGGAAAGCTCAAAGAAGACCCTGCCCAGCACAATCCAGCCCCAGAAACCCCCGTCCCTTACACCAACCAACCAATGGATAGAAATGTAAACAAAACCCAAGAAAGTCATAGCAAAACAAAAAGCACTTGAAACCCCTAAGACAATACAGCTCGTCCCAAACAAGTCCTAGAAATTCTCCCAACTCCATCTCCAGCTAATGCGCCTCACACCCGGAGGTGGGATACCAGGGGGAAGATGCATATTTTGGACATCTTGTTCTGCGTAATGGCTCATATTGCCTGCTCCCTGCCTAATATGAGAGCGGAAATTCAGCACTCGAGAATGGTTCTGAAATCTTGGAACCTTGTGATTATTGCTCTGAATCCTTCTCTGCCTGGCCGCATTAGACCTGGGAAATGTCCTCTGACGCTTTGTCTGACACTGCACCTCCTCCCTTACAACAGAGTGGGAATCTGGCTCAGTGTAGAACTCTGCAACATGGAATTGTCTAGGGTTGAAATAGCCCGGCTTGTGCCCTGCAAGGAGCGTATTGGCATGAACAGGGTCTCCACTATAAGGAGTGGCAACAGCTACTGAGGGGAGAAATCAAGCAACTGTAAGGGTGGTGCACTGGGGGAGACGAAGCCCAGCATTGACTTGAAATCATCAATTAGTACGATCTGGTTAGCAGCAGGGGCAGTGATATTTATTCCCTGAATGTCATGAAGAATACCGATAAACTGCCAGGGATGGTCGCCGTCCTCAACAACCGACAAGTAGCTTTGCCAAGCTCTTGCAGAGTATAGTGCTGGAGAATTGCCAGCCAACTCTTGTCTGATGCTGCATTCCCATGCATTACCCATGGGAACTGGTGAGCCTACCCTGGATTGGCACCTGAGGTCTCAATAAATAATATTGGCACCAGTCGCGCGTCGGGAAGGGTCGGTTGGGAATAAGCACCAGCCCTTTCACCCCTCGATCCTGATCCTGACCCGCTGCCAGTACCCTCATTCTGCTCTGGCTCATTATCAGAATTTGATCTGGCATTCTAACCTGACTCAGCGGTCTTCTTCAGCACGTCAATCAATTGCAAGGTGGAAGGCCTGATATGGGCCATTCTAGAGTGTATTGTATTTGCCTTGGAAGCCAGAGGGAGTAGTGTGTCCGATGGCCTCTGTCCTGACTTGATCCCACAAAGTGTCATGAGCATGTCCACAGAAGAGGATGTTCCTCTCCTGACAATTCTGGAGAATGAATTGGCGAGTGGCAGGGTATCTCCTCCCAGCCATTGAGCCTCCAGTACCATTAAGGTTGAGCTCAGTACAGACCTTGGCAGTTTTGAAATGAGGCATTCTAATCACCAATTAGGTTCTATTTGAAAAAGTAGCAAATGGGACGAACAGGATTCTAACCTGAATTAAGCGAGGATGCGCCTGGTGTCCAGATGATAATGGGAAATCCCAGGAGATCTAGACAATAGAGATCACTAATTATTCCGGCTTAGAAAAGGCGCAAATGAGACACTCAGGTGACTCACTATAGGGGCAATGGCAGCCGAAAACTGTGGAGCCACTGGTATATTTAAAGAAAAGAGGTCAGCTATCGTTTCACATTGGGAAAATGCTTGAAAGAGCTCATACGAGCCACATGCAAGTTTATTAAAGAACTTATACAGTGCTTCGCCACCTCAGAAAGAAACGAGGAAGAATAGGCTTCGAAACATTTTTTTGTCTAGTAGGATAAGGAAAGGAAATAAGAAGGCCAATCCTGTGATAAACTGACTTTTGTAGGATAGAAGACGGTCTGGCTACCGTGACTTATTAACTTCTGTGGAGACCAGTGAGAGTTTGGAAAAGGTGCCCTGAGTGACAAGGTTGCCTTTGAGTAGTAAGAAACGATCGAGGGTTGATTTTGATTTAATCGTATGGGATTCGATAGACACCAATCAGTATAGCTGATTAAAGGCCTAAGAACGGTCCAATTGGTACACTACGAGTCGCAGATGAGACTTACCGGCAGAGTTGGTGTGAACTATGAGTGAGACGGTATGATTACACGAGGGAATTCACGGCTGGATATAAATATATCGTGGTAAAGGGAAAAGCACCTTTTGAGGTCCAAAAATAATAATACGAGGTTGGAGAATGGTTAGAAGGTAAATGAAGAACAGCAGGAAGGGAAGCAAGGAACAGGGTAGAGGGTGGTCAATACAAGAAGAAAGAAGGCACTAATCAAGGTATTTGTCATAGTTCGAGAGGTCTAACAATTCCGACGATTTGAAAAAAAGACTGTTAAACGTCCCAAGTTGAACATTATGCATTCTTTAGTTCCTGTCCAAAGGAGTACAGAAGCACTGTTATCATGAGGCTTTTCAAGGGGACTAGTTTACCTGGTACACTTGAAAAGGTAAGTCAAACAAACAAGAACAAGCTTTTCAAGGGATCATTAAGGTACGGCGATGTCATAGTGTAGGATGTGTCCTACTCCTACTTTTTTGGTGTGTTTGCAGACAAGGATTATTAGGGTATGGTATATGAGCGCTTGACATTAGGTTTCGCTCTTTCAAAGTCTGCAATCGGCCAAATAAAGTATAAGAATCAAGTGCGATTCTGAGTGTTTGCCTTGAAAAAAGAAAAGCAACCAGAGAGGTTCCCGGGACTACAGACACCAGTCTAGTGTTGGTGCTAATGTGAAAAGAAAGCGTTGAGCCGAGAAACAGATATCATTTGAACCGTCACACTATCCTTCTCCAGGCTATCTGAGACAGAACAGAGCAGTTAGCATTTGAAGGATTTGCAAAGGTATGGCTGACAAGCTATACAATACTCCTTGAAAGGCTTTCAAGTTTTTCAAATTTTCTCTCTTTTTCTATCCTCTGATGTAGCCTCAATTTCCTAAGAATACTGTGAGACTAATTTGGTCCCATTTGGATCCTTTCATACACAATGTCTATCTATAGTCCAGTTTTGGTTAAGAAAATACTTATTCAATTACCAGTTGCATTCATGTACAAAGTCAATCGGGTCTCGCAGAGTTATTTTGATTTTTTGCATGCCAGTTATACTGTTGTTAAATTAATTCAATTCCTAATAGAATGGCACAAGGGTCTCGATGCCCATACTGCAGAATAAAATACAATTCAAGTACATGGTACAGGAACCATATAGAAACTGACCATTCTGGCTTTATACAGAATCGGAGTATATTACAAGAGCGTATTTACGACGAAGGACGTTATGAACAATACCTCACCCAGCAGCTGTCTTTGATCTCGCCTCCAATTACTGGACGAAGAATTCGGTACAATTGAAATGTATACCAGCGAAAATAAGCTCAATCTTGATGAAAATGAAGTGGATTCAAATATGAAAAGTCTTAATCTTTTGAATACTGAGGGAAGCACACCCAAGGTTGAACTACCAATATCGACAAGTGTTGGTTAGAGGGCAGGGCGGGGCCAGTTTTTACTGGCCAAGCCCCGCCCTTACACGGAGCTAGGGGGAGTCTTTTTCAGGTAATGCCCACGCCACCCCCGTCCGGGGCCCACCCTCACTCATTCCCTGGACGGGGCCCCGTTTCTTACCACCTATTATTAACCGGGACCCGTCCGAGGTATGAGTGGGGTGGGGGCCTGAGCGGGGACAGGGGTAGGGAATGCCGAAAAGCCACCCTGCTCCAGGCCGTTGAGCGGGATGGGGTGGGAAAAGGGTGGCGGGCCTGCGTTTTCGGGGCCCTGTCCACCCCGTAATGAACTCTAATTTCAACTACATCAGCAAAAAGCCATCCTGCCTCTGATGCGGTAGTGTTGCATCCTGACTCTCATAGTGTGGACTCTGTGTCCTGTGCGTCCTGTGCGTCCTGTAGTCAGGCGCCATATCTGGTTGCGTCTAGTGCGTCTGGACCGCCCTTCTCAGTACTGGGTTCCGTCCGGATGCATGCAACTAAGCAACCCTGCATCCCATGCATCCAGACTTCAACCTCAACACCATCACACATCATGATTTACCCATCCTCGTGAGCACCCTTCCTGCCTTCTCCGACTCTGAGGCCAAGCACTCGGGTCAGGAAGGGGTATTTCTTGGCACAGGAAATAGGGTGCGTGCTGGCACCAGCTGAGAAACCCATCGTACCCTTAATCTTAGGTTTGCGCTGGGGACCCTGGGGCACAGTCACACTGGCATTCAGAGTTCTATTTTCAGAACATCATCTTTGAAAGAGCGAAAATGCCAGCTCATTCTAGTCTGAAAGCGAACGATAGCCATAACATTCTCTGGGGCCTGCTAGTTTCTCGGCACTTATCCTCAGACTGGACACAACGCGACACATTCTTTTCATCACAACACTCCTGGGCCACAGCTGCAACACTCCACCACAGCCACACAATTGATCCTGAATCTGATACATGGACGTTCCTGGGCTCGATGCCAGCTATCCAGTGGTATAAGATTCATCCCTAGAGGGCTATTATTCATGAAGTTACAGGGTTGAATGGGGTGGGTGTTAGGTGGTAGCTTCGGCGTGAGGTATTCCGACAGCTAGGACCTTAATCGTAATTATATCGGAGAACTCGTTAAGAAGACGCGAGTAATGTAGGCTAGATATAATGGTTTGCTTCGGTATGGATCGTTGAAGTATTGGTAGCGATATAAAAGTATAGAATAACTTATTATAT
>Ga0307513_10001368_pt1 | contig 35152 bp, 42 predicted proteins | sample 15_EM_MG_FD_202174 | JGI IMG/M metagenome (GOLD analysis project Ga0307513, IMG submission 202174) | Populus trichocarpa ectomycorrhiza microbial communities from riparian zone in the Pacific Northwest, United States - 15_EM | ecosystem: Host-associated > Plants > Roots > Unclassified | place... | reverse complement strand
GAATGGTGTGGAGAGTACGACTGGAGGTCCACCGACCTGACAATCGACCCTCCCAAGGATACGCCCGCAACGATTAACCCGCCCAAGAATCTGTATGTTTAGCCCTCATCTCTCTTACGTTGCTCACTCTGTCGTTGGCAGGCCATTGACGGCAGAAATCACCCTGGTCTTGCCCAGTGTCACCATCAGCTTCCGGAGGATTACAGCAAACTTCGGTGGCTGGTCAGCTGTCTTGCCCGATGATTTCGCCAAGTTCTTCATTTACACACCTTATGAATTCCTAAACTTCGGCTCTCCCAAAGTCGTCCCAGGGACTTTGCTTTATGAGCCCTCCCTTGTCGGTGTGAAGAACAGGTGGAAAGTTGAAACGGTATACGGTGATAGTCAAGCTGTGATGACACTACACTCCTCTCTTATTGGCCCAATTCTGCCGATTGGATTTGCGATCTTCAATGGGAAATTCCCTGCCGGAACCTGGGAAGGGGTTCTGGAATGGAAGAAGCCAGATGACGAACTCGTTGAGGCCGCGGTGCGTAGTACACCCCTGAACCGATATGGTGGATTTAACTCACCTCCTTTGCAGTGATACACAATTTCCATTCTACACATAGTCTCTGAGAAACGCTCATGGGAATGACCTACTTCCCTTTCTACCCCCTATGGCCAGAATTGTGTGTTAAAACAACGTACTGATTTCTCTGTAATAAAACATATTCCGCGAAGAAACGGTCGCCAAACTGCGCGAGGGATCACTTAGTATAACACTGGTCATGAAGCTAGATGAGCACTTAGACCAAACGATACCGGCACTTTTTGAACTCTGCCACGTCAAGGACCATCATGGCAAATCCAGACTTGTTCTGGTACAAATTAACAAGCGTTTGTGGCGACATTGAGTCCTCCTTTTTGATTCAGATTGATGCCGGAAACTACCAACCGGCGAGGTACCAGACGTTCGTTTCATCGTGCGTCCGGCTCTTACACCTTTGACACTTTTAAGAAGCGGACTCTCGAAGGTTGAGAGGCGCTTACCTAAAACGCAACAACCTTCTCGTGGAAGTCGGTGGATCGAAAATGACGGACATCAATGCTTATGTCGATTTTAGCCACCAAACAGAAGTGTGGAACCCGAAAAGGACTTCACTCGACGGCCGTGCACGAAGGCTTGCTGTGATTCCATAGCTCTCGGGATCGCACAAACTCGTTACCACGATGTCAATCCGAACCCAGATCTGATAGCTGGCTCCTTGCAAGACAAACTCTCCACGACTCCACCACAGTAGTTTTGAAGCCAGTCGGTAAGTCGCAACGTTCGAGATTCTTCTACCTTCTCTCGAAACGATATACTTTGGTCCATTCCCACCGAACCCTCTCACCGACAAGCAAACCAGGTGAGTACATCAGAAAAATGGGTGCCCCTGCTATGTCTAGATATGGCCGCTGCTGAACAGGTCGTGTCGGGATATGCAAGGCTATGCCTGATTTTATGCCACATAGTAGGTTCAGCAGCAGGTGTGTCTGTCAAACATTTATCCAATGTATCCCTTTGAACATTCTTATGGCATCACCGGGTCCTTTGACTCACTACATGAGCAGCCTTCTTTATCTCCACTGCTGCATTCTCAGTCGACTTGCTGTCAAGCTTGCCAACTGCTACGCCAAAATTTGGAGCCAGTCCCGCTATAAGTGATGTCGTGCAGGACTCAACATTGATGGCACCCAGAGGGTGCCACCGCTTTGGACGGTGACATATCCCCAACATCCATTGAGCTCTAGGAGCCCATCTACGTTAACCTATCAAATTCCCGGAGGAGACCTTCTCATGTTCTTGTTTTACAAAGCCAGGCCTGGAGGAGTTGTTATTCGCCATCTAGCGTGTTTGCCGGTTTCAAATCCGTCCCTGCCTGATGTGGGCCTCAGCCGAAGTAGAAGTCGCTTGTCCAGGTCGGAACCCGATTCACCTCGTTCACCAGTGAAAACAATTATTCCATAGTGTATCTGTGACACTCGTTCCTCGCCGTTCTCAGCTCGCCGGGTGACCTATGACCCCTCCATGGTGATACCACAACCTATCTCTCGTTACGAACCCCGTCCTTCGCCGACCATGTGTAGTTCTCCCAACTGGTTCTCCCGTTGTCTCATTCTCATGACTCGTTCTGTTGGGCACTGCTGGTCGTTTATGCCGACAAGCATCTCTCCGACTGATTGCTTTAGCTCAGCGCCGTCGGTCGATACTGGCATTCACCCCAGCTTGAACACCGCGTGTTAGGTAATCGGACCCACCACTAGCATTGCCTTGGTAATGTAGGCCAGCACGCCCGAGGGCTTCTCTCTTGATCCGCTTGCGTAGTATCCCAACGGTCTTTATTAGGAGCCAGTTTGCTCGCTATTGTTTCACTTCCATTCACTAAGCTTGTCTCGATCTACACACCTCCGCTTAGACAAGTCAAAGCAACCAAGTTAATGTGCAACTATCCTTACATGCTCTCAACTGCAGCGTCTCTACGCCATCTCGGGTTCACAATCGGGGGAAGGTCGTGTAAATAGATCGTATGCCACTACTCAAATACGGTGACAGTGCCAGATATTTTTGGATCGGGCCGTTGTACACAGCCGATCTCACACTTATTCATCCTCTTCCTCTTCAGCCTCGTGCTCCTCCTCGACTGTGTTGTGCTGTTGCTGCTGGGCTTGTTGCTGGGCGTGCTGAGCCTCAGAGCCGCGTCCTGCCTCTGGATGAGGCTGTATGGGAGCGCCGAAAGGCGGAACACCATACATGCCCATCTTGAGTCGCATAAGCATCATCCTGTACCATTCTTGAGGTGCCACATTCTTGTCCTGCTCCTTGGTCATGCTCTTCAATCGTTCCAGTTCTTGAACGAATAGATTCCTCCAATCCACGTCGTTCTCTCCACCCATGCCCGCCTCAGCACCTTCGAAGCCAGGCATTGTAGCACCGGTCATATCCGGGGCCCCTCCTGGAGGCATAAAGGGAGGCGGATACATACTTGGGTCGTACCTGTTAACATGTTAAACCTCGGTTGTTGATTGGGCCGTCCTGATTCACTAACCCATAAGGGTACATGGCAGCATAAGCATCGTATGCACCACCTTCTGCACCTCCATATCCTGGGAAAGGGGGTGGGTACGGTGCGGAAGCAGGGGTGGGGGATCCGCCTTTGTCGTTCTTTCGGCGACGACTGCGGACACGATGAATCCCCTGCTTAGGGTCTATTGAATCGTTCACGGTCCAGTACGAGCCCTTGCCTCGATCGGTAAGCGGGCGAGGGACTTTCTCGAAACATGCGTTTAGGGAGAGATTATGGCGGACAGAGTTCTACAAGGATAAGTTATGAGTTAGTTCCAGGTGAAGTTATACCGCTACTGCATACATCGAAAGCACTCGTACCTTCCAGCCTGGAGGCGCCGTCTTGAAATAGGGGTAGCGCTGCTCAATTGCGTAGTAGATCTCTTCCAGCAACAGTCTACCTTCAGGAGAGCCCTTGATAGCGTATCTGAGGAACAATGTCTAGATGAGCGAGCGCGACGCGTTGACTGACGGGGTTACCTGATGAGCGTGCCGTATGAGTAAAGGGGTTTTCCACCGCCTGGAGCATCGCGAAGACTGTTGAGGTTGATCTCCACATTTGGATCAAGCTCGTCTGGAGCTGGATAGTACGTGCCGCCGCGATTTGGGGCGATTTGGTCCTCGTTTTTGGGCATGGCTGACGCGGAAGAGTCCAAGCTGCTTCTGGGACGCTGAGAGGGCCTCGTCGCAGAGCCCAGCGACTACGGCCTCATACTCTGACCATACTTGTTGATGCTTGAGGTTGCGTTCTTCGACAAATATTTTGGCGACGTAACAAGGGGCCAAACACCAAGCCCAGCTTTTCCGCGTTTTCACCTCTCCTCCTCCTCTACGTTGACAAATCGAACATTCCACTCACCACAACATAAGTTGTGTGTTCAAGGGTTGCTTGTATACTGCCCCGGACCTTGGGTTTTTGGATAAGATACCGCCGTCGTCGCCTAAAGTCTCTGACCCCTCTCGTATCATTATGAGGTCTTTATATGTCCTCTTGCTCTCTGGGATGGTGTGACGTAATGTTTCGGCTGCATTGGCCCTCCACTACGCCCCCCCTGTGCCAAATTCAAGTCGGCATTCTTCCATTCGGACAGCCCCGTTTTTTATTGCCTTGTTATATTCCCGGTAGTATAGCTTTGGGTCCGGACGCCCCGTTTCAATCGTATCCGGCACCTCCCGTGGGACTGATATCTCGACGAGGAGACGACACAGCAGAAGACCGACATTTTTCAGTCTTCGATCATTTCTATTCCTTGTTCAAGTTCTCTCACCCACGCCACCGCCGCCAATTTCGGAAGCTGGCTCTGTCATCAACGATAATACTCGAGCTACAAACTATTCGTCCTACTAGGCCACCTTATGCCTTGAGGAGACCGCACTACTTCCAGACCCTCCGCTTCCTCGGACCCTGTGGCAAATGTGTGGCCCCATCGCATCCGTAGGCTCGGTAGCCAGCACACGGCAGTGCAGATCCAAGGCAATCTCGCTGTATCACTCTTCGCATATCGGTACGCCCCTAGCGTTCTTGCCTTGAGTCTTTACTTCCCATCTCGAAGCCCCTCTCTCTAGGAGGATCGTGTCCCTTGAAGTTCATCCATGCAGGATCGGTCCTCTTTTCGCGGTAAGTGGATCCTTACATGCACCCTCATTTACTCGTAGACTTTGCCCTCCGTTCTGACAATTACCCGCGCTCGACAGGCTCCTAATCCGCTGACATTCAGCAACCCGCGGTAGTGATCAGATGGGGAATTGGTAGTGTCTCTCGGGTTCATAAGCATCCCAGGCCGTTCCTTGTTCTCCTGTATAGTAAAACACTATTGTTACGAGTTGGATTTGTACCCAGCACACCTCTCCTCCCTTCCGTACTGCGTCTGAAGTATGACTCCGGAGGAACTGCGCTCGTTGCTTACTACAACTGTTTCTGTCCGGCAGCCTTCTCATTTGCCTGCCAAGGATCCCTCTCTGGCCACGGAGATCATGCCTGCGCCGCCGCCCAAGTCGTTCATGTTCCATCCCCCAACCAGCCATCACAGGAAGCCCCCCGTTGTTCTTAGTTTTCTGCCCATGGTGGACCCAGGGTCATCCTATATCAACTCCGTTTCCCATTCCCTAAGCGATGGAGGTGTAATCGTCGGGGGCCCCGAAGCAGAGACGAAGCAGCGAAAGCGCTCGCGGAACGATAAATCGTGCGTGTTTTATCCCTCATAAACGTTCTACCCTATGGGAGCATGCTGACGGTCCGATTTTTGCCACTATCTGCCCCGTCGTCCTTTGCTGCGTCGGCATTTGGCTCGCAACTTTTTCTCCCACCAGACTGCCCCCCAAACCACTCCAACCCGCCACACGGTTCCCAACGCCTTCAAGTACTACTGTTCTTGCTAACGGACACGTTCCTCCTACGACAGATCCGAGCGCCGCGCCCTCTACCCGTGCCAGCCAACGCCAGAGTCCGGCCGAGCCAACCATGCCTAGCGCCGCCTCCGCGGATGGTGCGGCTTCGAGACGGAGTGCCCGAAAAGTCAGGGTCGTACCAAACTACGCTCCCGTTGCTACTGTGGACGGTCGGCCCCTCCCGACGCCCACCGAGAAGGCACCAACTGACCCATCTTCGTGGGCAGAATACCCCATTAGTGACGACCGGAACGACAGCAAAGATACCGCAGGTATCTCTACAAGATATGCTGGAGGCGGTGAAGGCGCTTTGAGCCGACGGAACAACTTCAAAGGGCGGACTGGCGATAAAGATGTTGAAGCGGGACCAGATGCCCACACAGATGGCCCTCAGGTGTGTTCCATGTCAATCACAGGAGCATGTCGGTGCTTTATACCCGCTTTTGCGTGCCATCCGCTTCGAGACGCTGACACCAATCTGTCGTTTCCTCACCGTCACCGAATGGTGCTTAGAACTCTGACACGTGCGCCTCGTGCATTCAACCTACGTTCACTCACCCATCCATGTCGGCTTTGCTCATATCGGCGTCGGATCAAGGGGGCGGCTCCTTGCTCTATTGCGATGGCTGTCCGCGTAGCTTCCACCTCCTATGCCTAAATCCACCCATCGATGATCTAGGAGCTGCAGGTGGTATCCCTGAAGGTGGTTGGTACTGTCAAGAGTGCACCGCGGAGCAAATCATCAGAGTGAGCCGTTATTCCCTTCTTACTCCCCTTCGCCCTTCACGAGTCTGACTCCTCCTTATGCAGGCCGACCTCAGACAGCTCTCGCCTGCGTCTGGTGTAGAGTCTGATCTCTTTGCACCACTTATCTCGCGTACTCAAACAGACATTACCACTGAATTTCAACTCCCAGAGGATATCCGGAATTACTTTAGGAACAGTGAGCCCTCGCCCTTCCCAAAAACCATCACCACTGACTGCTACCGCCCACAGTAATAACTGGACCGCGTGGAGGTTACGTTGATGGCCGGCGCTTTCGCTTCGCGAAGGGAAAGTACGTGGCGTTAGTTCTATCTGGCGCAAAAATACTCACCGTTACTTCCAGTAAACAAATTCTCGGCGAAGAAAGAGACCCCTTTCGTCTCCGTGACCGGAACAACCGACCCGTCCTCTGTTTCAGGTGCGGTGGATCCGCGGTCCGAAGCGCCATCAGCGGTGATCCAGCCATGGCCAGCCTGGATACCTCGAGTCGACCTCCTAGTCCTAGTCCTACCTCCCCACTGCCTCCTCCAGATGCCTTGTCGTCGCATTCCTCTCCCATCGATGTCGTCATGAACGACCCGGCGTTCGCCGCTGCGCCTCCCGAAGCTCAAGCGCTCCTCGCGCTTAGCAATGGCATCGTAGATGATGGATTTGTTCGCGCAGGTACGAAGCGAAAGCGCGAGCCATCACCCGCGCCTTCGTCTGGCGCAAACAACACGGAGTCGGGCCCCCGCACGAGGCGGCGAACTGAGCATGGACCTAGGCCGTCAATCGACGATTTTTCGGTGGATTTTGGCCGCCCTATACTCTCATGCGATTATTGCTCCCTGCACTGGCACATGGATTGCTTGGATCCCCCTATGACTGGTGTTCCCGCAAGGGAGAAGAAATGGATGTGCCCGAACCATATTGAACATGTGTTTGTGAGTCTGTTGCTATTTCGGCCAAGTTCTGCCCCCTTACAGGAGTCAAATAGGCTATCAAACCCCGGGTACCGAAGGTCATCAATGTTCCCACGGAAATCACCAAGTCGGGCCAAAGAAATAGCGGCCTCATTGAAATTTTGAGGAGCGATCCGCCTCTACTGGAACCGGCGCCACCCCCGCCCAAGAAGGCCCGGAAACCGGTCCATATTGGTCAGATCGAGGAACTCTGGGTCGGTGCGAAGAAATACAGGGTGCCAGAAAAAGTCATCCATCTCGATTTTTGGCGCAGGGTAGACCTGGAGAGGAAACGGTACTGAATTTGGCTTTCTCGTCATCGGGTGCGATCTGATCTGGCTTTCAGCGCACAGGGATTGGTGCCTGAAGATGCTAAGATGGACTTGGAGGACGTCTCCGGTGGTTCATCCCCTTTGACGGAACTGTCGACCGAGGGAGAAGAGGAGCGAAGCGCACCTTCCGGGAAGGTAAACCATCGGTCTTATTGTTCTTGACCCAGTCTAAACGCCCACTCGAAGGTAATTGCCAATGGTCGTTCCTCCCATGCCCCAAAGGCCGCTCTAAAACCCACGGCCCTCCCCGAGAAGCGGGTCACTCGAGGCGTCCATGGCCGTATGAACAAGCAAGAGTCGAAGGCATTCAAGCCCTATAATCCCGGTCCAGCGAAGGACCTACCACCTTCCCGCGAGGTGCCTAAACGAGTGACGAGACAGTCTGCACCTGGTGCCCTCCCTGCCCCTTCGCCACCACCAACAACAGAGACTCCTGAGAAGGAAAGTGGAATGGCGGAAGACACCCTTAAGGATGAAAAGGAAGAGCCAGTCCCGGTAGAGCTCTCGGTTAGTGAGACTTTCTTGGGTCCATGTATTCGTGCTAATCCAGTAGCAGCCTCAACCTAAGCCAGCTCATACCGTTAATTCCAAAGGGGGTCTTACCCTCCGTATTCCCAAACTTGCTCCTTCTCCGATCGCATCTTCCAAGGCTCCCATGAACATCCCACCTATTCGGCATGACGTTGGTGGCAAAACACTAATTGGCCTAGCACTAAAAAATCCGCCACCACCAAGCCCTACAGAAAGCACTTTTCCTGCGACAACAACGGCCACCCTCTCACCACCCTCTGGATCCGACATCCCACCGATACTGTTGCCAATATTTGAGAACCCGGCCACGGCTCCTGTGCTAAAGGACATCCCCGGCGCTCCCGTTAAGAAGCGGAAGCCTCGTACGGCCAAGGTCTGGGGCGCGCGATCACGTACTGGGTTAAGGAACCAAAAGCCTGCGGAGTCTGGTGGCCCTGCAGTCCCCTCGGCGGGAACACGGGAAACAAGCACTGACATGGAGACAGAGTCCCAAAGCGGCGATGGACCAGAAGCCTCCATGAACGGCATCGACGGTGATCCTCTAGAAACTGGACATGTCGACAAGGAGACAGTTCCCTCTGAGCCTGCGGCTCCGAGAACACCACCAGATGTCCCACCAGATGCCATATACCGTATTCCAGAAGAATATCGCCCTTATTACGAAGCCATTGGGTTCCATTGGCCCGAGGGCAGTATTGAACGGTAACTGATAACATCACTTTGCTAGTATGGATTCTGCGGGTCGTTAGTGTGTACGGTCGTCGTGGAAAATGAATGTGACCCGTTTTCGGTCCTTTTGTATCACTATACCTTAACCCGCGACGACTCGACATAGGTCACGACGAGCAAGTGTGTATTTCTAGTTGTCAAATAGTAATTCATTACGTGTCTGATTTTGTCTTCTTGTTGTGGCCAATAGCGAAAATTTGCTCTCATGTCCCCATCACGCCCGCAACTTCTGGCAGCGACATACGCACGCGTCCAAACCAGTATACCGAGAACAAGGAGACGTACCCGATGGGTTTCAAACCTGGCTGGAAAACAGCCGCCCACAGCCACGCAAATGAAGTCGTTGAAGGAGCTTACCCGTGAATCCGTGGCTATAGCAGCGCAAACGCAACAAGCAAAAGACGCAAAACACTGGAAACCGCGTCCTACAAAGACAGCACAAGAGCAACACAACCTTAGCAATGAGCTGAGGCGATTGCTCGACAAGCAGAACGTTAGCAGCGACAAACTTGCATTCTTCGGCGCGCCTATCTTCGACATCGTTTCAGAGGAAGACGAGACCAGTTTTCTATCCCTGGCACCCGGTGGTTTTGTGGAACTTCGGCGGTCAGGCCCTGCTCTACCGTCCTCACAAGTCTGATCTGACAGCGTCCCTACAGCGGGTATGTGACCGCGACTGGAGTAGTATTGGAGGACCTAGGAAGTGGTGGTATCAGCACGCTTCTAACATCAGGAGAGGTCTGGTCCCACTCAGTCCAAGACGTCGCAGTCTCGTTGCCTGGGTTCATCCCGACTGCGGTGGTCGAAAAAGCTGGTCGAGGAGAAGCACCCACCAATGACTCAGAACGACAAACGCGTCTTTCCCTAATACAAGAGCTTCGCCTGTTCGAACGAGAGGTGCTTGACTTGGGCAATTTCTACCATCGCAGTCTCCAGGATATTTACGCCAATACACGTGCGAAGGATCCTAATCAGTGGTCTACCATCAAAGTTCAGGAGGTTTTGGATGCTTACCCTCCACCTACCAAGTCTCATCTGCACGCCGCCCGGGTAGCAATACATCGCTTCTTCGTAGCTCACCCCGAGACCTTTCGCTGCGACGACCCACATGCCTTTACTCTAACATTTCACGTCGTTCCATTAAACGAGTCCAAAAACTTCCGTCTTGTTCGTGGGTGGTTGCGGACAGGAGCCCCAGAAATAACAGAGTTTATCGCGAAAGCAAAGAATATCATCGGTATATCGCGACGACTGGATGAAACTCGAAATGAGAGGCGCTTACGGGGGGCGGATGACAGAGTACCGGCATTCGAAGACACAGATCGAGTTGTCATCAATTTCCTCAAGGCGTCGATCCGGCGACCTAGTAGGCTTCAAGTGGATATGTACTCCGGCTTAGTGGGAACATTAGTGAAGAAGGTTGGAGCATATGACGAAGACATCACCCCTAACATCGTTTTCGGGTTTCTTCAGGACATTGGCGCTGTGCCGCCTTGGGAGGATTTTGTCTCTCTCTACCGTGAACGCTTCCTTCAAGAAGCCGACTTTCGTCCTATATCTCATTACAAGGATATTCCGCGAAACGCCCTCGACGGTCTGCCCAAAGAAGATCGGCATGTAGCAATCCGACACGACTGGGGAGAACTTCCTGTCTACGTGATAGATGCGGAGGATGCAGAGGAGCTTGACGATGGTGTCTCCATAGAACCTACTGCCGAAGATGGTTCAACCTGGATACACGCCCATATTGCCGATCCGACCACTCGCCTTCCTCCTAACCACCCCGTCGCCACTATGGCAGCACAACGCGCCACGGCACTGTATCTTCCGCAGGACGCGTACCCAATGCTCCCGCCTCAATTTGTGCGGGCCAAAGGTGGCCTTACCGCCTGCACAGACAACCAATCATATCAAGAGGTGTTGACCTTCAGCGCAAAGATTGATGCTTCCGGTCGCATAATCGACTCTACTGTTCGGCCTGGTGTTGTGCGTAATGTCCAGATCGCCTCCTACGCTTCAGTGGATGCAGCTTGGGGTTGGGTAGTCGATCCAGCCGCATATCCTTTCGGGAGACCACTGTCCGAACGACTACCTCGGACTTTGTTACCACAGGAACATCACAAAAACCTTGACTCGCTGCGAGCGGTTGCCGAAAATATTCGGCTCGCTCGCATGACGCATCAGGTCTCCTATGTGCATTTGCCAGTAGGAAGGGTGTACTTTGAAGACAAGCCGGTGCCGACTAATCCACCACACCTCCATCAACCGACACTTTGGAAAGGTTTTCCAGTTCTCTCCTATAGAGTCGAAAAGGGGGCGGATAGTCCCGCCCGGCGGGTCGTAGAAGAGGTTATGATAACGGCCTGCCGGGTAGCTGGTCGTTTTTGCACCGAAAACGGACTCCCCGGCCTTTACAGGATGCAGCAGCCACCAAGGGCCACTGACGAGCTCGGCTATCAACAATTCCAGTCGCACCCTGCAGCGGAACTCGACCTCAAGCAGATGCTCCAGTTCGGACTTACCTTTAGTCGTAGTAGCTATTCTACCCACCCAACCGACCACAATGCCTTGGGGATCTCAGCGAAGGATGGAGGCTATATCCGTACGACTAGTCCTCTGCGCCGATTTACGGATATGATCATGCACTGGCAAATTAAGCACGCCCTGTTACCTCGTTCGAAGGGACCACTTATTTCCCGCGAGACCATGCAAGACTATGCCGAACAAATGCTCAACCGCGAACTCAAAGCCCGTCGTTTTTCGCAGCAGAGTGAGACATACTGGGTCGCCAAGTTTATTGACCTGTGGCTCAGGTTCCAGAAAGATGAGCCCGCCTTGCAGTCGATACCTGGGGTCGTGACCAGCGATCCCGTCTTCTCCTCGTATGTGAGAGAAATGGAGACCCGTATTTTCTTGCCCAAGATAGGGAGGACAGGGTATTTGTATACACCCCGAGGGAAGCACGTTCCTGGCATTGGAGTTGATGTGACTGTAAAGATGGACAGTGTCAATTTTGCAGGTGGACAGAGATTGGTCGTGAAGTTGCTCTAGATTTTCGAGTATTTGTCATACAATAGTTACAGCCAGTTACAAAGGAAGCTTGATTATATCTAAGAGCGTCGAGCCCTTCGGTCTTCCCGTCTTTGTTTGATCTGAAAACGCATTCAACGTCACACCTTATATGACTGTTTTACGTGTAGCTACCCATGCCGCTTTGCATTCCCTATATGCGCGAAAATAGTCCAGACATGCGTCTCTGTCATAGTCATTGCTGTTTCCCCGGAGTCAGACTGGTGGGGATATGGTGGGAGTCTCAAATACGAGACTTACCGCTCTAAGCACTTGAAAGATTCCGACGCAGCTAGTTTGCATGGATCCGCATACTCGGAAACGACTTTGCGCTTGTGGAGAGTTCGCTGACTACATTATGCGAAGATGCCGACACGAGCTTACTTTGAATGTCTCTTTATAGTCTTGAGGCTTTTGCAGCTCGGCTGCTTCTGGCAGAGGGACGGAGGACATGGAGAGGGACGAAGTGCGTCACAAACTGAAGTGGTTTTGCAAGGCATACAACAGGCATGAGTTCAACATACGTGAATAGTTGGGACAAAGAGCGCATTATTAAGTAGTTAACGTGAGTCGTTCAAGAGATATTCCAAACAAAAGGAACGATCAAAGTCCACGCGCGCTGCAACCTGCAAGAGTGATCATAGGACTGACTTCCTAGTCTAAATGCTTATGCTTGATGGAGGAAACGGACTGGACCCATCTCCTTTCGATCTTTCTCCCGCTGCTCCTTCCTCTCCCGGTCTCTCTTCTCTTTGGTCTCTCTTTCAGCCCTCTCCTTTGCTTTGCGTGCCTCCTTTTCGGCCTTTTCCTTCTGCTCTTTCTCCACCTTACGACGCTCACGTTCGTTGAGACGAGCCTGCGTAGCAGATGCTGAGGTCGAAGCTATGGGTGAAGTCGTTCCACTCTTTGTTGACGTGGGTTTGGCCGGTGTGGATGGGGTTGAAGGTGCTCCCGATGCCGCCGAGTCGGTTCGAGAGTGAGTAGATTCTTTCCTCTCACGTTCTTCTTTATTACTGCTGAAAAGTGCACTGAAAGGATTCGACATGTCATGGTGACGGTGCTCGGATACCTTTCTGGATCGTGTCGGAGAGGGTTGGTCTGGCACCTTCAAGCCACCGATTCCGGACGCCACTCGAGCCGAAGTAGCGCCCAAAGCGGAAAACACGGAATGGCTGGAAGTCGAACCATGACGAGACAACAAACTTGACGACGATTTCTTAGACTATGGGTTGTGTTAATATCCCATTCCCATGTTGGATGCATGCGACTTACCTCAAGTTTCTTCCTATGCTCCTCGTGGAGTATGGTCCTCAAACGAGCAACTTCCTTCTCTGCTTGCTCTGCACGCTTCTTGTAATCACCCGAGTCCGTGGTTTTCAGGGAAAGCGGCGAAGAAATAAGCTCTAGATCGACAGGCGATCGCATGACGGAAGTCAGCGCGGTGTCAAGAGTAGTGAGAGAACGTTTGTCATCACTGTCCGGGTCGACTGCCCCAAGTCCGAGGCGACTTGACCCATCTGTATCGGTGCTCATAATGGATAGCATCGAATCACGGGTTCTGTCGCCATCGAAAGAGGTCTCACTGTAATCTCTCCGATACGAGAGGGCATATTCAACTTCCTTCCGCCGGGTTTCCGACTCCTCTAGGCGTGCTTCAAGCTCGGCTAAGCGTGATTTCAGGTCATCCCCTGGACCCTCGCCTTCACCACTACATGACTCCTTGGGCTGCTTCCCCGCTTCTAGTTGAGAAATGCGTTCTTGTAGTTGATCAACAGTTGCGGCCTTAGCGATAGCCTCTTCCAGAGAACGTTTAAGTTCCGCAATCTCCGCGACTTTTTTCCCAAACCGCGCCTGAGAGGAATGCTCGTGACCATCCTCGCCTTCGACCTCGGTCCACGCTTCACCGCAAGCGCGGTGCTCCTCTTCCAGGTCTCCGAGTTTCTTCTTGAGCGCTGCCAATTCGTCATCTTCGCCTTGAGCACCAGCTCCGGTAGTGACTTCGACTTCAAGCTCCTCTACTTTCTTCTGCAGCTGGTCTCTTTCGATGCGAAGGGAGTCGAAATCTTCTTCTGTGGTTTGCAAGGCGTGCATTAAATCGTCGTGTTCACGCCTGACCCCCTCCAGTTCTTGGACGACTTCGGCAGATACAGCAGTGTCTTTCACAATTTGAAGCTCCGCCTCAAGTTCCTCGATGCGGAATTGCAAGTGTGTGGATTTCGATTCAAGAGTCTCGATGGTGGTAACCGACTGCGATACCATTAAGCATGCGAGCGGAGAGCAAAAACGTAGGACCTACCTCAGTTCGCTTTGCTTCCAGGCCGCTGAGCTGAGACTTGAGCACTGAAACAGACTGCGAGAGGTCGGCCTTTTCTGCACTCAATAAGTCAATCGTCAACTGGTGGTCTTGCAGAGTTGCGTTCAACGTGGTGACCTCTAGTCCAAGGCCATCCTTATTCTCAAAGGCCACTTTGAGAGTCTTCGTCTCATCCTCTGCAGCCACCAAACGCAGCTGTAACTCTTCGATAGCTTGTCTGCTTGTCATACGTTCTTCTTCGAGGGTGCTCGCCATTAGCGTCTCTGTTTGGGTCTCTTTCGCCTCCGCAGCAGCTAGGGCTGAAAAGACATCAGATATGAAGAAGCGTTCTCTAGCTAATAAGACATACCAGCAGCTCCCGAGGACTTTGCCTCTTCCAATTCAACTAGAAGCTCGGCGACCTGAGGGCCTACTGCAATCTTGGCCAGCCGTTCCTCAAGCTCGGTGATCTTAGCTTGGCGTTGAAGTGACTCTTCTGATGTTGTGGACAGAGAAGTGTTTGCAGCATGCAGTTGTGTTATCGTTTCCTCGAGCTTGTTCTGGGCGATTGTCAAAGCTGGAATCAACGTTAGGAACGACAACAACCGAATTACGTCAATTCAACCGACCTGAGGCTCCCGATGATTTGACTTCGGCCAGTTCTGCCAAGAGATCAGCGACTTGAGGACCGTCCGCAAGCCTGATCAGCTGTTCCTCAAGTTCCTTGACCTTGGCTTGACGTTGAAGAGATTCCTCCGAGACAGTAGACAGAGCAGTAGAAGTCCCCTGGTACTTGGTTTGCAGATCATCAAACTCTTTGACTTGTTCATCGAATCGGCCTTGCAAAGCCTCGTATTCTGCTTCCAGGGCCAGGCGAGTGCTAACCACGGCCTCTTCAGCTTCAATCACACGTTTTTCTGTCACTTCACAGCGTGTCTTCTCCGCTTCCAGAGAGGCAGAATTCTCCTCGAGCTCCTTGCGTAATTGTGCAAACGATTCATCAAGCTGTGTACGTAGCTCTTCCAGTTTCTTCTCAGCCTCTTGAGCGGCCATGCTCGCCTTGGATTGCTCCTCAATGATACGGAACTCGGCGTCTTGAGTGACAGATTCGAGTTCGACTCGGAGGGTATTAATGGTCGAGTTGCCCTCAATGAATTCCGCCTGCAACTTGCTCGCCTCTTCAGCTGCTCTTGCGAGTTTCTCCTCTGCATCAGCCTTCACCATAGCGAGTTCCTGCTCAATCTCGTCGCGGCACTGCGCGGCCTCTACGAGTTGTGCTTTGGACTTGTCGAGTTCCGCCTGGCGCTCCGTAAGCTCGCCTTCAAGAACCATCGCTCGTGCAGCGGCACTCTCGAGGCCAGGGATGCGCTCAAGGAGAGCCGCGTGCTGTTCGCCGAGCTCCTCTTGGGTAGAGTTCAATGACTTTTGCAAGTCCTCCGCCCGCGTTCGCGCGGATTGAAGTTCGGCTTCGAGCTCAGCGATGCGGCTAAACGATGATGCTTGGAGGTTTTCAAGTTGACCGCGGAGTTCGGTGATTGTCGTCTCCTGTGAGCATTTGAGGTCTTCGAGCTCTTGTATCTTGACTTGGAGAGCAGCCAATTCCTCCTCGGCGACCTTGTACTGCTTCTCAGAGGTTGCCTTGGCAGACTGCAGCTCAGATATTTGAGCTTGGGCGGCGTCCCAGCGAGCCCGGAGAGCTTTAAGATCACTTTCAGCTTGAGCCTTAGCTGCATCAGCAGCCTCCTTCATCGCCGCTTGTCTAGTCTCAAGTTCCAGGGTCTTGCCATTGGCCTTTTCGAGCTTCCCGACCCAATCCTTCAGTGACACCTTGGCCTCTGTTTCCAAACGACGCACGTGCTCCTGGTGGGAGGTTTCTTGCTCCAGAATGCTTGCTTCCAGCTGGCTGACTCGGCCCTCCAGTACCTGCATCTGACCCTCATAGGTGACAACGGTAATTTGTGTCTGCTCAAGCTCAGAGGTAAGCACCGTGACGCGATTAACGGATTCTTCGTGCGTCTTCTCCGATTTGGCGATCTGCTCGCGGGCAGTGGCGAGCTCGACGGTTGTCCCCTCGGCTCGCGTCTCCGCTAACTGGATTTTGGCATTCAGTTCTTCGATCTTGATGTCTGACTCTTGCGTCAACGTCGAAATCTTCTCCTCCAACTCGACCCGCCAGGCGGTGTGTGCCTTGTCCGTCTCGATACTCGCATTCTGGAGCTCCTCGATTGTGCGTCGTTCAGTGGTGATTTGTTCTTGTAGTTCGTTTGCACGGAAATCACAATTCACGTGGCTCTCCTCGGCAGCGGCGACCCGGACGAGCGCGTCTTCCAGGCGCTCCTTGCTCTCTGCGAGTTTAGTTCGGGCGGTTTCTGTGGCAGTCGAGAGTTCTGTGCACCGCGCCTCCAGCTCTGTAACTTTGGTGTTCGCCTCGACAAGGGAAACTTGCAGTCGCGCAGGGTCGCTTGTGTCCCCAGAAGCGGGATTCAATGCGGCATCCCTCGCGTCTTCCATCGCGGCAAGGGCAGCTTCCAGCTTCTTAGCTTCTACTGTTTGTTCCTCTAACCGGGAGAGCAGCTGCGAGGAGCATTTGGGTCAGTACATTTCGCGGCTCAACGACGAATACACACCCTTGCATTCTCCTCCGCAACTCTCTCCATGGACTTTGAGAGCTCCGTAAGCTCAGTCCTAAGCGTGACCCTCTCAGCCTCAAAAGCCTCTTCCAACCTTTGCCGTTCTTCCTCGCTCACTGCCGCACTCGCGACCCCGCCACCATTCGACGTCGAAGTCGACACCTGGCTCCTCCACTCACTCTCCTTCTCTTGTAAGGCAGCAACAGCACTCTCAAGCGCGCAAACACGCGCCTTCCAGCTCTCCCGCTCAACACCCCAGGCGAAAGAGCCCGTAACGAGGTTCTCATACCACGCACTCTTGATCAAGCTGTACCCGTCCGGCATGAGCAGCCCCTCCCAGCCCTCGGGCGCATCGGTAGCGTCCACCAAACTCTTGTTGACGAGTTGACTCGCATACAGTGCCCGCTCAAGCCTTCGCACGCGCGTCCGCAACTGTATCAATACCTGTTCGTCCTCGACGTGTACACGAGAAGCAGATTCGAGCTCGGTGATGCGCACGGAGAGCTCCTCGATGATCTGTGTCCGGCACGCAAGGTCGCGGTCATAAATGGTGTTAATGCGCGTCTGGATTTGAAGCTGCTTGGCCAGCGACGTGACGAGATCATCGTGCGTATATACGAGGACGTCCGAGTCTGAGTCAAGGGAAGGCGTTGAGGGAGGGGAAGTCGAGAACGGCCTTTCGTCAATGAGCGGCAGCGACTTTGTGTGGCCGCTGTGCAGCTCTGCGGCGGTCAGATCGCTCTTCAGCGGGTCGAGCACCCGCTCCTGCAGCGCGGCGAATAGGTTCTCCGAGACGTTTGCCATCAAAGGCGGTGGTCCAAGTCGTGCAACAAACAAAAGGCGAAGCGCCTGTCGAGTGGTTCTGACGACTGCTTCATTACACGAGGAGTAAAATAAATATGTAAACTAGATTTTCTATCGGACAAACGGGACATAGCAAGACTAGCTGGGATAGACTGGGCATCCAAAAGCATCCAAAAGCGGGACACGAGCGCGTCCACCATTTCACATCATATTCGGTACATGTAGGCATGCAGCATAAAATCGATAAAACGCGATATGTTCTATGTATAGTCGCTCGGTGGCGGCGTGGAGAAGAACGGGTGTTTGAGGGCGTCCCGTACCCGTATTCGGTCTGCGGGGTCAAATCCGAGCAGCTTACGTACGAGGTCGAGGAACGCCCGGTTGTAGTTGTCGACCGGAACGATGATTTGCTGTATGTCAATGTTAAAATAAGTACGCACGATCGCAATTCGCAATTCGAGCTAAACGCACCTCGAGTGGCTTAGTGGCCTTGACATCTTTTCTGCTCTGCTTGGTGGCCTTGGCCGGGGGCCAATCGAGTCTAGAACTGTCTTTGAAATACTCTGTTTTTTGCGTCGCGCCTTTACGTGCAAAACGTTCCGGCATGCGGCCCATGACCATCTCCATCATGGCCAAGTGTTCGAGGTTGTCATGCGTCTGGTAGAGCGCAACGCCGGTGTAGAACTCGACGAGGATACACCCTAGAGAAAACGCGTCGCATTCATAGGACCAACCCAACCCTAAGGTAAGAATGGGGAAAGCGAGTTGAGAGCGCAGGTCAATCCCGAACGGTAAGGTCACTTACCCAGGATGATTTCTGGCGCTCGATAGTGGCGAGTGCTCACCACCGTCGAATGATATTCCCGTTCAAAGGTCGCACTCCCAAAATCGATCAGCCGGATATCGCAGTCGTGCAATATCCGCCGCTCTCGTATGACAGGTCGCTGTGGGGTACCATTGGTAAGCACAGCTGACGTACGGCAAGCTCCGAGAACGCACCTTTCCTGGCCCGCCTGGTATCTGTTCTTCTACGGTGGAATAGGCATTATTGACAAGGAGAATGTTTTCAGGTTTGAGATCAGTATGGACGAGTTGGAGGTCGTGTAAAACTGCGTGGAACAATGAGTCGATTGATCAAACGCACGCAACAAGCCGGCGTTCCACGGAGAAGAGACGTACACGCAACGCTGGACAGCAGCTGCCGGGCGAACTGCTGAATATGCGATCGGGGGAACGGGTGAAACTTGTTGTCCTTGAGAAAGTCATAGACACACATGCCGAGGAGCTCGGTGACGATGCAGACATGATTACGATGGTCGAAAGTCTCGATCAAGTGGATGCATTTCCTGCGTCGTAGCCGATGAGTTACAAAGCAGGTATCGGGGATGGCGGGCGGTCGTGCCACTACGCACTGTCTATTGGCAGGGTCGCGGTCCTTGAGGAGCTTGAGGACTCGGATCTCAATGTTCGAGGCCTCGCGGTACTTTGGAATGGCGCGGATAATCTTCACAGCGACCTTCCGCTGGCTGGAGAGGTGTGTGGCCTCGACGACCTTGCCAAAAGTGCCTTGACCAAGAAGGCGCACGATGCGATCTAGTGTGAGGGAAGGGGTGTCAGACACGGGACAGCTGCATCGCTAGAGACTGACATCGACCGCCAATGATATCGTCCGTGTTGACCACGTAGTGTCCCTCCTTGTCATCGCACGCAGGCGGGGCTTTGGAGACTGCCGAGGAGACTGCGGACTGGCCAAAAAAAAAGTGAGCAAATTGGGCAATAAATACCGTGGACGGTGGGACTAACGACATCCGTAGCGGCCGAAGTAGAAGGCCATGGCGGTTTTGCTTGGAGGGCCGGGTAATTTTTTTGTCTGACAAGGACAGGTTGGGTTGCTGCTGTGGCCGCTGTTGCTGCTCCCTGTGGTTGTTGGGGTTCTCTCCTTCTGCGCTTAGCTGGAGGAGGGATGATAGACGACGACGCAGACTGGTTGGCGGATTGAGCAGCAGCAGCTGCTGCGACCTGTGCTCGTGTCCGTCGCTGGGTTACAAGAGTAATATTATTATTTCTTGTGTGATTAAAGCCATTTTGCATGACCGCCGAGAAGGTCGCGGACGTTGCCGCTGCCGCTGGCGGAGGCGGTTCTGGGCTGTCGTCGATGACGATGACATTCTTGAGTTTGCCAGTCGTATTGTCGAGGTATTGCTCCTCCCGATAGGACACAACCTCGGCCGCGACATCACGCTTTCTCTTCCGCGTCGCCGCTGCCACTGGTGGTACGGATGGTAGAATAGACGTAGTCAGCGTTGACGTGGATGACCCAGGCAGCGACTGTCGGTATTGCGTCCCTCGCATTACTGGCATCATGGCAAAGTGGGGAGAGAGGAGGAATCCAAGTTGAAGTCGGAAATAAGACACGCCGAGCTTTTACGGACAATCCATCATAAAGGACATGCTCCCAGCACATCACAACAATATATATTATAAAATGGCTGTACATCCGTCAGTCCCCAATCCTTTCCCGCAGCATTCCCACATCTCCGCGCCGCGTCAGCACGCTAGGCCCACAAACTCACTTACGTCGCGAGCCCCTTTTCTTTCCGTCAGCTCCCGATTCGCCGCCGCTCTTCTCATCCCCACTGCTCAGCACCCCGCCTTCCTTGCCCTTGCTGCTCTTCTTCTTGTGGTGCTCAGGGATCCACTCCTCCTCGTACACACCGGACCCGGGGGTAACAACTGGGGACGAGGCTCCCGCGTCTATTGAGGCCGCGGCGGGTGCCTTGGTTGCCTTCTTCTTCTTCGGCGCGGGGAAGAACGACAGGTAAGCAAAGTACGACCCTGCGGCGATCAGAGCCGCGACGAACGCGTACGAGGAGAGCCTAGGAAGGTTCGTCAGTAATTTGTAAGGTGATGAGAGGCGGCGGCCGGCGCACAAGGTCAGGTCGAACCACGGCTTTTCGGGCTCCACAATTCTGAGCACGGCGTCGTACGCGGCGACTTGCTTGACCACATTATCCTGTCGAGTTCATGTATCAGTGCGTGTTCGACTTCAATCGAGACGCTCCCGCACATCTTCTGTATAGTCGACAAAGACCTTCAAGCGAGTTTCCATAGGCTGTGAGGAAATGAGCAAATGCGCCCAGATTGGCGTAATGCCAGTCATACCTTGTACCTAGAGCACACGTCAATAAACAGAAAACGCGTCAAACGGACGGTACTCACTCGCTGAAGAAAGAATATGGAAGTGTGGTCTTTGCGCCGCCGACAAGAGGCACACTATGGGCCATCGCAGTGGCCTATCGTCCCATTAGCATCCAGTGGTAAGTATAATCGGAGAGGCACATACATTCCGGATGATGACCCCCGTCTTGGGATTAAAGAACGTTCCTACCTCGCCTATCAGCATCTCCGCTACCTCTAGCAGTAGCAAACGTACCTTGTACACTCTTGAGTGTAATGTTCGCCCGGCCCAAATTCTCCACGGCGATACTAAATGAATTCCGCTGGCCGTTGACAATATCTGCCAACCTCGTCAGCCTCCGCCTCGTCATGTCACTCGACCGCAAACGTACTAGGGAAAGGTGAATCGGAGAGGAAAGTGCCCGTGGCGACTACCGCTGGCCCAGTGATGGGTTCGGCTTCTACTTTGACGGGAGGGACTGGTTCGTCATCTGTCGGGATTCAGCCACCGGAAATTTACAGGAGTAATTGGACGGATGTACTAGCTAAAACGACTTTTGAGAGGAAGAGAAATGAGAGGCCGAGGGCGCTGAGGAGACGCATCGCTGCTAGGGTGCCAGCAAACGACAGTGGTCGGAGTCGAAGTTTGGGCTCGGCATGCGTGGGCGAATTGGGCGTACGACCCCGAAGAAAAAGGAAAAGACAAGATATATTGCACAATCTAAGACTGCATACGCGCATCTCCATCTTTATCCGTTCCCGATTCCCCTTCGGTCAGTCCATCAGGCAGCCAAAATGCCTGCACTCAGCCCACCGGTCAGTGAACCAAATCGTTTCAGCGTGGGGAATGGACGCACCAAATCATTACTCGCAGTCGCCATCATCACAAATCGCGGGTTAAACTTGACACACCGACTGGGTCCCGCGTGCCCCTCCAGCACAGCTACGGGCCGGAGAACCTCAGGCTCGCGGTTCTCGCCCTCCTCGATCGGCTTGAGCGGCTGCGCGCTCACGTCCCACACGTATATCTTCCCCTCCTCTGACCCGCTCAGTACATACTTCGAATCGGGGGTGAAACACACTTCCTCCCCGCTCAGGCGCCGACTCGGGGGCGCACCGAGCGGCTGGGACGGGTCGAGGCCTTTGTGCCCTTCCAGCTTTGCCATGAGCTTCGCCCCGTACGCGTCGAGGATGTAGTGCGCATGTCCTGCCGTGCCTACCAGCAGGTATACCCCGTTGCTCGAAAATTCCATGCTCGTGATGGGAAGCGGCCGTGGTGGGAATGAAATTTTGGCTAGTGAGGGGTCGGTAAGTGCAGTCGAGGTGAACGGCTGCTTGTCGAAGTTCTTCGCATCGTACATGAGCACGCGGGAGTATTTGTTTAGTGCGACCGCGAAAACCATGCCCGTTGTGTCGTACGTCACTACTGGAGAGGAGGGAAGATTTAGGAGGCCCTGTTCGGAAGGATGAGCGGGCATTTTATGGCGGGAATGGGACATACGCGACTTGTGGGCGTGCGCAAGTCCCAGAGGCGGACCGTGTTGTCCAGAGATGCGGAGACGAACGTGTCGTCTATTGGTGACACTTGTAGAGAGACCACCCTGCGAATGGTCAACTTCACGCCCGAGGGTTCAACTAGAACAATACTCACCGCTTCTTGTGCCCACGGAAGTACTGTAGGTACTTGTTATCATGCAGCGAATGGTATCGTATCGTATCATCCTCCTTCGTTGATGCATAAATTATGTTCGTGCTTCGATGTGTGAACCGAGGCAAGTCGATGCCATACTTTTTCGACATAAACGTTTTGGAGAATCTGCAGCCCGTCAAATGCCATCAGTACGAACCAAGGTTGTTTTAGAAAGATCTCACTTGCCAGTCCTGGTGTTGTAGACGCGGAACGTCTCATCATCACCTGAAGTGACGAGCGTCTCGCCGCGATCGTCAAAGCACAACCCAGTGATGTAATTCGTCCCGGCTTTGCGTCCGGGTGCAGGAGGAGAAAGAGTCTCGACCGCGTCATTGAACACCTTGGAGGGTTTGAACCGCGCCTGCCTCGCTTCCTCAGTCACGCGTTTGCACGGTTACAAGCCCGCAACACGTACCAGGACTGGAACAGTGAGCAGCACGGGTGGTGGACCGTCTATATTCGCACTTGAAGCGATTCCCAGCGTCGCCATAGTCAAAGGAGAGGCAGACTGTCAATCCCTTTGTCCCAGCCTTAAGACCCAGCCACTGAACGCAGCGGACGAATGGAACCCAGCAAACAGGCAGAGATCGAAACCGCTCGACTGTGGAAAGTCAACCGGACAATCCACGAGCTCATCCGCGACCGAGTAAGCCACCCCGTGTTGGTTTTCTGCGTACCGAAGCGCTGAACACGTATAAGGGGTTCGCGGTGGCGGAAGAAGAAATCGGCATGAGTCTAGAAGAGTTCAAGGCAGTGTATGGACGCGGTCAGGCCGTCGAGTGCGCCTTATTTGTTCTGGGGAGAAGATTTGGGAGCCACTGACCGAGCGCCTGGACAGTCGGAATAGTTTGGGGTTCTTCGCTACTGCTGCGAATAACCCTTCGGAACAGATTTACGTCTATTTCTGCGATGAGCGGAATGTTGGTGTGAAGAGTATGCGAAAGTAGGCTTCCTCCCCCTGTTCGATTTGCGCTTTATCCGACGACAGTTTGCAGGCTTTTAAACATTCTTGACGATAAGGGCATGCAGAGAGGAATTATCATCTACCCCAATACCATGACGCCGAGTGCACGAAAGGTTTGCCCCTGTTCGATGTGCAGAGGGATAGAGTCTGAGCACCGGAGTAGGTTATTACAGGGATGTCTCAACAATACTCACTTGAGGAGTTCTCTGAGACCGATTTGCTCGTCAACATTACTCATCACACGTTGGTGCCAAAGCATGAAGTCTTGTCGTCTGAACAAAAGAAGCTCTTATTGGAACGGTAGTACGTCTCTACAAACACCCGTGCCTGAAGTCGACTTTCTGACGGGTAATCGTAGCCGCCTGAAAGAGACCCAGCTACCCCGCATCCAATTAATTGACCCAGTTGCGCGCTACTATGGCCTAAAACGCGGACAGGTCGTCAAAATCACTCGACCAAGTGAAACAGCTGGTCGTTATGCATCATATCGTATCTGCTATTAGATTGTTTATCGTCCAAACCCCTGTATCTGGGTACCAGTCGTGCAACATGGTTTCTATCTACACAAATTCATGATGAAGTGCAAGAGTGGGGTTTTAAAAGCTAGGTAAGTTAATTCCGACAGCAAATGATAGAGTAGGGAGTTCGGAAGCCACCTTGATTAGGGTCATCTAAATTCGCAAAAGGATCATGCGTGCTGGCATTGAGGGTGTTCCTCATCGTCAAGTTCTTCATCTTCCCAGTCTTCCTCGGCCTCGCCAAACTGCAAGAATCGTCAGAGTCATTCAGCTGGTAAGTGTGGGGGCTCATACGTCGTGAATATCAGCCATCTCGTACTGTGCCTCGTCTACAACCTCGGGTCGTAAGTCAGGCTTTCCTGGAGGTAGCAACCCCCGGAGCGCTCTCACGTCGACTGTTTGTAACCATTCTCCGGTCGGCATCTCGACCTCGAACAGTAAATACAGGTCTCCCTTTTCCATCTTCTTATGTATAGGCATGCCTTCCCCACGCAGGACGATCGTATCCCCGGTCTTATAAACCTTCCCTTTCGGGCTGGAGAAGTTGATTCCTCGCCCATCCAAGTGTGTGAGGATCACCCGAGAGAAGCCCAGCAGTGCTTCTGATAGTGTGATGCTGACATGCGCTAGGAGGTCGGCACCTGACCGCTCGAAAGATTCGTGCCGTTTTGTTTCGAGGACGAAGACAACGTCACCTGGAGGGATACCAGGTTCCTGGTCACCCTCGCCATGCAGTACAATCTTTGTACCGTCGGCCATGCCCCGTTCTACGTGAATATCGACTCGCTTCTTCTCCTTGACCGTTTTCTCCGCTTTGCATTTCTTGCACCTGTAAAGTTTGAGTAATGTTCGAAGGTATTAGAATGGCGCGCTCAAGAACTCACCGATCCTTCTCCCTCACTGTCTTCCCCGAACCTTTGCACATTGGACAAGTAACGCGAGCAAATCCCAAAGTACCTCCATTGGCAGCTCGTGTTGTTAATGTTATGCCCTCACCGTCGCATTTCATGCATGTCTTGGGTTTTGTGCCCGCTCTCCCTCCTGAGCCGCTACATGTTGGACATACGATGGCTTTCTCTATCTGCATCCTGGTGATCGGTCAAAATGGTAGGCCCATGGTGACAACAGCGCCTTACTTGACACTCTTGCCGGTATATAAGTCCTCTAATGAGACCTTATACGGTACTCGTTGATCATCTCCCTTCTGCCTCCGAATAGGGCCCGCCGAACCGAATGTAAAACCACCGCCACTGAAGAGGTTCCCAAACAGGTCTTCCGGTGACATGCCGGGGACGCCGTGGCCCTTTGAGCCATCGAGTCCATACTGGTCGTACATTTCGCGCGCTTCTGGGTCAACAAGGACTTCATAGCTGTACAACAGCCTCAGTGAGAGCTTGCACAATGCTAATCTCGACGCACGCAGCTGATATTTCCTGAAACCTGACATGGGCCTCTGGATCTGGATTCTGACCAGCATGTTAGTAAATCACCAGTAACGGTATTGGGGCGGAGTACCTTATCCTATGAGCGAAATGTTCATTTGAATCATCAGAGGGGTTCGTAGAGAGTGGCAAGAGTACGGACTGGATGGAATTGCATGGCCTTGAACGCGTGCTCGTCAGTTATCAAGGTGACGACAACGAGAGAAAACCACGGGGAGACAGACTTTTTTTCGATATGCAGACTTAATTTCCGCTGCGACGAGCAAGAAGACGTTAATTCTTGCAATAGTTTGGATCGCGTGCAGAGTGGCACATACTCGTCGTGGCGGTCGTCGGCACGCCCAGCAAGTCATAGAACGCGGTGTCCACTGTAGTATACTCAGGATTTTGTCCGCCACGGCCGAAAGAAGGGTCGGCTCACTGGCTTGTTGTGGGGAGGACGAAAAAACAACTTGGACCTGTATCTCTCCGACGGAGAAAGTGGGCGGACTCGGTGGGTAAACGTGGAGAGTCTAATGTCTTACAACTGATGCATCATACTTATCTACATTGTCTGAGCGCCGCTTACGGCGGCTCAATTGAGGACAAATCCTTCACTGACCGTTTCCTTGCTCACGCCCCTGCAACAACTCAATTTCTGACGTCTCCTTCTGCTCCCTCAGGGCCTTGACAGGTTTACATGCAGTGATACTATCGCATTCTTCATGAATTTCTACTACAAATGCGCTTCGATCCTCGACTCCTTGGATGCCAAAAAAGGTTCAATCAAAGGTCTCGTAGCCACTCTTCCTGAGGCGGATCGTAAACGAGGAGCTGCTGTTGTCATTGAGACACTGAAGTGTGCGTTCGGACAAACGTGTAGCAACTTGCCTAGAAACCTTGCTCACCTGTTGTGTCACATAATGTCAACAGATCGCCCAGTTCTTCTCGATGTTATCAAGGCCTCTAGGCTGCTTGAGCAAGAGAAGAAGCATCTTCCGCAGCATAACCTCGCGCTGCTTCTGGTTCACGATGTTCTTTTTGGCAAAGGAATCCAGGCCGGTGAGGGACCCATCAAACTGGCCGTGTTGAGACATAAGACGCGTATGAAGGCCGAGCTAGTCATGATCAAAGTCAAGCGAGGAATTGTGAGAGATGAGGACCTTGCGCCACAGGGCGATTCGTCAAACTCCCCGCGGTGGGTCCGTATCAATACCAACGTCTCGACCAAGGAGGCCGTCACGCGCATCCTATGCCGTCGCGGGTTCATACACCAACACGCCTTTGAAGAGTGAGAACTTTTGTCTGGAAACACCGAGTCTCTGATGATACCTGAAGCCTCAAAGACAAGTCGTATCGCGAAGACAAGCACGTCCCGAACTTGCTGGCGCTTCCTTCCGATATACAACTCCAGGAAGACGAGCTGTTTTTGACCGGGAAGGTCATACTTCAAGACAAGGCGTCGTGTCTCCCCGCCTTGATACTCTCGCCACCTACCGGTGCACATATACATGCAATTGATGCCACTGCCGCTCCCGGGAATAAAACCTCACACCTAAGGTAGTGAGCTTTGCCTGCGTCCCAGTGACCCCTCACTGAGTCTTGAGATAGTGCTCTTATGAAGAATGAGGGAAAGATATTTGCATTCGAGAGAGACCGAAAGCGCTTCCAGACTCTCAAAATGATGCTCGCCAAAGCAGCCACGAAAAACGTCGAACCTGTGAATGCCGATTTTCTCTCAGTCGATCCCAATGACTACGTTCATGTGTCGCACATGTAAGTGAACTGACCGAACTTAAATTTGAACCTCACCGTACGCCTTCCAGCCTTGTTGACCCTTCTTGTTCTGGGAGTGGCATTGTTAATCGTCTTGACGCCCTAACTCAATCAGGTAACTACTCGGCTAAGAAGAATCTCCCTGATGTTGAATCTCTAACTCCTGACTAGAGAACAGTCCGGACGGCAATTCGGAACGACTCGAGAAGCTCAGCTCTTTTCAACTGAAAATGATCCAGCACAGCATGAAGTTTCCCTCAGTGCAGAAGATCGTATACTCAACATGTAGCATCCACGCCATAGAGAACGAACATGTTGTCTTTGCCGCGTTGAAGAGCAAAGAGGCCATCGAGGGGGGTTTCACTTTGGCTCCAAGGTCTGAGGTGGTTCCCATCTGGCCCAGACGTGGACTGGCGGAGGCAGCTTCGAACGATGATGAACGTGAGTGGGGGGCAGGCCAGTGACAAGGTCCGGAATCCTCTGACCTTTACCCGACGTGGGGGGGTGCTTACAGGTGGCCTGGTAGATTCATTTATCCGGTGTCGACCTGAGGACGAAACGAACGGGTTCTTCGTTGCATGTTTAGTCCGAAAGCCGCGCAACACGGTAAATCCCTTGAAACGTCAGGCCGAAGAGGAGCTAGACGACTTGATTGCAATCCCTGAGGAAAGAGAGCGTATCGAAGGGTACGATGAGTGGTATGGCATCTCAGTCGGCGAACCGGGCCTAGCGTCCCAGGCGGTGACTAAGCCGCGCAAAAGGAGGAAACGCAAGAAAAGAGGCTAGACCGGTCGAGTAGCACGTTGTATGAGTATCTGAATCTAGATACGCCTAGTTCAAGAAGGAAACTCAAAAGGCCTCATCAGAAATAGCGATTTCCTACTCATACATTATTTCATTGGATGTCAGCGGGGAGTAACCTTACACAAATGCATGACCCACCGATATTGCCCAGACCAGGCTCTATGATCCAAACCTTCCTTCCCATTGTGCCTTCGAGGGCATCTCCATGTGCTGTCAGCCAACGCTCCGAAAGGTCGTCATCAATCGCCCCCGTGATGATTTTAACCTTGGGAAAGGCCTTCTGAATCGCGGTCACCCCGGCGCCGCGAGCGACGACGAATGTGAGGAAGAGAATGCGATCCTACCAAAAAAACCAAAAAAACCAAACATAAGTGAATGGATGTGAAATACCGCCTGGGTCGGAACAGATGGGACTGCGCACCTCTCGGACACCATGGTCCCGTAAGACCCGAATCGCCATAAGAGCCGTGGCGCCCGTCGCGATCTACATGACCATTTGGGCGTTCGTATGCCGTTAGGGGGCACACCGCGTTGGTCATGGTGGTACGAGTGGTGGGATTTGAGGTAAAATATTGGAAATTTTGTGTCACCAGACGCGAATAGAACCGCGCGCGCAATTGGCCAGGAGAGCACAACAAGGAACCACGGATGGGGTCGTCGGGAAGAAGAGGGAACACAGGAGGTTGAACGTAAGTCACTGGGGCGGTTTACGCGAGTTATAGACTTCGTCCGGGACCGCTCACCTGAGCATCGAGCAATAGCACCCACGTGTTCGCCGCTTTGTTTCGGTCCTTCACCGCATCGGGGACCATGGTGTGCAAGAGAAGGGGCTCGCCGCTTTTGGGGTCGGATTGAATGAGTAGTGAGCCGAGTGCGACGTCTCGTAGAACTCGTCGCAACCCCCGTTCAAATGCGCCTCCGCTGAGAACGGGCACAACGTGTGAGGATGCATATTTACCATATGAAGGTGCATTGGAAAACCCACGATCGGATGATTGATACTCCGACTAAGTGCTAAGAGTATGTCGTGAGCAAAATGGCCGCATGGGCACAAGCGGTGGCACTCGTATAGTTTTGGGAGCTGAGCTACACTTACTTGTGCGTCAAGCTCTTTCCCCGCCATCGGCTCAGCAGTGGGGCATGTGACCGTTCGGGGTCGGAATGGTAACTCGCACATGCTTCTCTCACAAATTAATGTGGCTAAACGGTCAGCGTTGAATATGAAATCGACCCTCATTGAGGTCTCGTCTCGGAGCATTGTGTATATGCCCTGGAGCTGTGTGGTCTGTTCCATAAGGATGACATTGCTAACGAGGGCAGCCTCCCGAATCTCCGGGCTCGGAAGAGGGGATGGGTGCTTGCGGAGTACTGTCTGTGAACGCCCCATCTTCTCGCGCAGACAGGCCGCCCTCTGCGCAAGCTGGCGTTTGACGTGCTCGGAAATTAGTTCGATGGCCACCTGTCCAATTTTCCGGCATCAGGAGTGATGTGACCACGGTTCCCTGGTTCTCTCACCCCGTTGTCAAACCCAGGAACGATAATGTCGGCGTGACGAGAAGAGGGTAGCACGAAATTGTCATAGGCTGGCTTGACGAACCGAAGATACTGGTCTATGACGCCACCTACATCACGACCTCTCTCGGCCACATCCCGTCGGATTCGGCGGGCCAGCATAAGGTCTGAATCGCACTGAACGAACACCTGACCAAGAAGAGTGATTGCGGGCGATGCGGGCATCAATGAGAGGCTTACATACCTTTAGGTCGTATAAACTACGTAAATGTGGGTCGTGAAGTGTCATGATCCCTTCTGCAATCACAATGGAGGCGCCATAGAGGTACTGGGTCTCGGCTAGACGTTGGTGTTGAGTGAAGGAGTAGACGGGAACGTGCGTCTGCTGGTTTGCTTTCAAATTGGAGAGACACTGTGTGGAGGTTGAATTGATTCAAAGTGGGAGTGCTGACAGGGTGAAAGCCCACCTCGGCAAACAGGTCGAGGTCGAGGGCGTTTGGATGATCAAAGTCGTATTTATTTTCAAAGGCTAGTGTGAGCTCTTCTGGGCCATGTGGCTTGTAGAAACTGTCCTGAAATAGAATTGAGATGGACGCCAAGGATGAGAGGAAAGGGACTAACCTGGGACAAGATGACAACGTACGGAATGTTCCCAAGGGCCTGGACGATCTGCTGTGCAACGTGGGTCTGTGTGGATGGTGGAGGATTGTCAGGAGATTGCGAAAATGGCGCCCAAGGGAATTGAAGAGAGTACCTTTCCGGATGCAGAACCGCCAGCGATGCCAATTACGAAAGCGGGATATAGTGGATCACCTGTCTCGGAATACCTGCGAAACGGCGGATTAGGCTGGACTAGGCGGTGTTCGACTGACTAACGGACCAGGGCGGTCGACCGTGTGAGATGAGGATGGTGTTCTTCCTCGTCGACGACGGAAGCATCCTGCGCTCGAGGTTGCTCTGTCCAAGCGCTCCTCCATCCATCGAGTGGGTGTCCATCCCTGTTTGGCGGCCAAATGACCGTGCGCGTGATGGGTCCTTTATGGGTCGTTCGCTCGCAGCCTTCGTCGTCACTGTCGTCGCTGTCGTCGCTGTGTCGCTTTTCGTGCGCGATCAGCACGCTGTCGGGTGTCGGGTACAAAGCCCATTCAAGTCCAGGGCTGCAGATGCTCTCCGTGTTTGCCCTCTCTCTTCCCTAGACCCACGGGCGGTGGTTTGTCCGTGTCACGGGATGTATGAGCCCATTCCAGTCATTTTCTTCATCATCACCCATCCCTCGCCACCTATAAATTTCATCCCTACCTCGCTTCCTCCGGCGTAACTCCAGCGTTCTCCCGCCCTCCCAGTCATACTATGCCCCGCGAGTACCCATCCGAGGTCCTGGAGGCTATTGCCTACGCTGTATACCTTGCAGCGGAACCCCAACTCCCATCCTCTCTTGATCCAGTCTTTACTCCAGACTCACCCACTCCGGCGCCCACAGGCCTCCCATCGTCATGGCCACCAGCCAGTTGGACCGAGGAACGCTCTAGAACCACTCTCAAGAACCTCTGCTCTGTGTCCCGGGCCTTCTATGCCGCCGCCAAGCCTTATGTTTGGCGACGGGCGCAGATCCGGCTCCCTCGAAGCTGGTTGTCGCTTGTTTCGGAAATTACAGGGGGAGAGGATGTCGTAGATGAATCAGCTATGGATCTTGTCGAACAGTCCCTGGATGTTGCCGCCCGGTCCGTCTACGCACTCACAACCGGTGCAAAGGAGCCTGATCACGGTGAGCCCCCTTTTGGTCGTCTCATTACATCTAGATACTGACATTCTTCGTTCTCACAGGTGCAATCCTCGCGTTGCGCGCTTCGATTCGTGAGAAGCTTGCAAGCACTGGCGACGCTCCTTTACCCCTCGAGCTGTTAACCCCCCCGGAATCGCGGGACGTAAGTCGTACGCGATCCTCTCTCCGCCACAAAAGTAAGAGTCCTGGCCGGTGGCGCGTAATAAGCGCCATCAGTAATGCGACCCGCTCAATAGCCGACAGTGTTCGGCCGTCATCGTACCGTGAGTCAGACCAGTGCCCTTAGAGAAAAGTCTGTATCCTAATCCATCAATAGTATTCACTCCGCAAGATACCCGGCCCGCTCGCCACATTCTTCACCTTGATTTCAACCATTTCCGAACTATCGGCATGCGTCGATCAGTAGGCGAGGGCGTGCACAGCCGTTTCGTCACTGGAGAACGCCTAGGACTTGCATTAAAGGTATGCACGTGTCTCATTACCTACAAGCTGTGACTCAATGATATCCTCTCAACAGGAAATGCCGAATCTCATAACATTTGGGGCGACCGAGTACATGGACGGGGCCCTGAATTTCTCGGTCCTCGTCGAACTACTTTTCCGTGGTCGTCCACTACGTGACCAACAGCGCAAATCGAAGAGCCGGGCTCGGAGCTCGAGTCCTGAGGATGAAGAGGCCCAGACTCCTTACGCAATGAGTCGGCGCACAGATGCACAGGTTAGTAAAACTGACCTATGACCTTGCATGAACACTGACCCGTCGTTCAGGCCCTAGTAGCTCTGGACCTTTGTGGTTGCATCAGTTCTGTTTTCGTCAAGGCCCTCACCGATTTCGTCGCTATGTACTTAATCAGCGACGAGGAAGAAGAAGCAGAACGTGGCAGAGGAAGGGGAGGGGCTGTCGAGCCCACCGTCATCTTCCCAAGACTGAAGCGCCTTTGCCTGCGCTCCGTGTCGTCGGTTCCCTCTACCATCCTCACCCCTTTCGTCCTGGCATTCCCCTCCTTGACACACCTCGATCTCTCGTGCACGCGGTGCACGCCAGAGCTGTTGAACGTCCTTGCCATTTCTCCGACTCTTCGCCTCGTCGCGCTTTCATTGGCGCGCTGCCCTCGCTTGACCAGCGAATCGGTGGCCAACCTCCTCATCCACGGCGAATCCACCCGCGCGTTGCGGCAGCTCTCACTCTTCGGCGATGTGACCTGCCGCTTCCCGTTGACGGAAGAGGACCTGCTGCAAATCGTCACTCAAGCACCCATGTTCCACACTGGGAAGATCTCCTACCTCGATATCTCGAGCAACCCCGTCACGCCCGACATCCTCGCAGCGATGCCCGCACAACCAGGGCTCCGCTCGCTCGGTCTCTCCTCCATCCCCGACCTCCCCCTCCAGACGATCGCCGACTTCCTCCGCACCAAGGCGGCAAACGTCGAAATCCTCACGCTGGTCTCCACCACGCCCGAGCTCAACCCGCCGACGCCGATCCGCGAGAGCACCTTCGCGATCCACAACACGCTCATACAGCCGCTCTGCACCGTGCCCTTCTCGCTCTCCGCGTACTCGCGCTCGCTCTTGAACCCAGCGTGCCCGCCCCCGGCGCCGCCCCCGCTCCCGGCGCGCCAGACCCCGACCCGCCTGCGCGTGCTCGAGTTCCAGGCATCGATGCTGAGCGCCCTGGGGAGCGGCGCGGGGTCCTGGCAGGTCATCAAGAGCAAAGGCGCGCGCGGCTGGTACGTCGGTACTGCGAGTGGGTGGGTTGCCGAGCCTGGCACCAGCACCAGCACCAGCGGCGGGGGCGCGTCCTTCCGAAGGGAGCTCCCGTTGGATCACCAGCTTCGCCGCTCGCTGGTGTGGCTGTCGGAGAGCGGTGGGAATGTCAGCACGGGTGTTGGCTGGCATTCGCGCAAGGTTGAGGTCTTGCGCGGGCGCGGTTTGTTGGGCCGAGATGATGGACTGTATGGCGCTGTCTCGTTCTCTTTCGCTGGTTAAGCTTTGCGGGTTTGTTGTCGCTCTTGCTCATTGCACATCTACCTGCTTACTTGCTCCTTGGTTCCTCCTTTCTCCTTCTTCTGGGCTGCAAAAAGTACATATAGACCCGCTGTTATAATGGTGGTAAATCGTGTAACACAGAGGACGTAAAATTGGACTACAAAAAAAGTAAAAAATAAGAAAGGTGGTAATATATTCTACTACGGTACAAGATCAGTTAGAACTAGTGTACTCCACAAGTAAATCGGAATTGTAAGGTTATCATTCTGGTTTGAGAATGCTTCCAACAAACAGGTCGCAGCGAGTGAGGCTGAGTACCGCCGCAAAGAGAATTGTTCCACAAACCCAGCAGAACGAAGTAGGACCGCACAGGCGAGGACGGAAATAAAGAAGGCGGCCGTGCCCTCGACCGTTTTTGGGTTCAGAGAAGTCCATCTTAGGCGACCGAATCTTTTTCCAACAATAGAAGCCTGCGTTTGGCATCAGTAATGGGGACAATCTCGGTTTATGTGGGACCCTACCATCGCATCACCAACGCCCAAAGTCAGCAACCCACTAAACTCGATAATCCTCCATGGTCTAAGCGGAATCTCAGTGGTGTGTTTTCAGGGGGGTTTCAAAGGGACCACTCTTACCCTTCAAGCCATAAGCCATTCGCAATACCGGTCAAGAGGTAGAAATGGCTGAGAATTGTCGAACCGCTGTCCTTGCTATCCAAAAAGTCGTTGAGAAAAAGATGGATGAATTTTCCCAGAGGCCAGAGTGCGAAATAGCGGATATACTCCGCGAAAGTGAAGGCAGCGAAAGCGACGCTCATCGACAAATGGGTAAAAGCAGGCTGAGAAAAACATTAGTCAAAATGAGACACCTCACGACCCAAAGACGAGGAAGGGGACGAACATCAATAATCACACCAGGGACGAACATCAAGACCGCGAGTCCGTGGAACGACTTTCGCCTCGAATTCAGCGATATCGACGAGTTGTGCCAATCAGCCGCATCCCATACATCTGGAGGCTTTTGAGAATATCCGTTAGATGGTGGTGTTCCGTTTGGTACAGCCGGGTCAATGGGACTGAACAATGGTTCGACTGCCACACTGAGGTTCGGCCGGCGCATCCTCCTAGGGCGAGCCAAGAATTTCCCCCACGTCGCAACGGCAGTTACTGCCAGCAGGGCCCAATACACCAGTAGGCTTGGTCGCGACCAGGGCGTTCTTCCCTTAAGGAGCCAAAAGAACGCCCAAATCCAGGGGTTTCGCTTCTCGAGACAGTACCTCGCCCAGGTTCCAATCAGGCCGACTACGATCAGGGTGCTGAATCCGTAGAAGCCAACCGCGAGTAAGCGCCTAGTCACTTCGCGTTCTGCTGGCCGTTTGAGTCGATGAGTGCGCAATTGGGATATATGTCGGGACAACACGAGAAGGGGTGAGAGGAGGAATCCAACGAGAAGGGATCCGGGGATAAGAGCGAGCTGGAAGACCAGAAGCGGTGTTGGAAGTCGGAAGGTTTTGATATATGGGGTCGTCTGAGGCCAGATCTAGATGCCGATGAGAAGGTAGTCACCTTTCCGTAGATGAGGGTTCTCACCAGGGCAATTGTGAGGTTGGTGGTTTCCATAAAGAGAGCAGTGGCTCCGTGTGCAACCAATCCCAACTCCCCAAGCGTAAAGCCACCATGAGATAGGCGAGCCATAACATATAGACAGAATTGATAGAAGGAGGAGATGACTAGAACATCGAAGTATGTGAGATCTAGGACCGTTAGCATCAGTTTTCCTCCATCAGAAGTGTGCATACCTTTCCAGATGTTCAAAGAGAGCATATCAGACACAATGTGGAATGTTACTGCAACAGCACTGATGAGCAGGGAGTAGCCGACGAAGAGCCACGACCTCCAGCCGCGCTTCTTGGGAAACCAGAAGCCAGCCTTGATGCGGGACAGGTCGA
>Ga0307513_10001365_pt1 | contig 35245 bp, 34 predicted proteins | sample 15_EM_MG_FD_202174 | JGI IMG/M metagenome (GOLD analysis project Ga0307513, IMG submission 202174) | Populus trichocarpa ectomycorrhiza microbial communities from riparian zone in the Pacific Northwest, United States - 15_EM | ecosystem: Host-associated > Plants > Roots > Unclassified | place... | reverse complement strand
CGTTCGACGCGGTGGAAAAGGACGAGGACCATCACCTGTACCACACCAAAGGCTGGTGCCGCGAACTCTGGATCCAGTCGCTGGGTTTCGCCGCGGTGTTGCCGCCGCCCGAAGAAGTGAAGAAGGTAGAGACCGCTATCGGCGCCTCACGCGCCGAACAGGCGCGCGATCAGATGCTCTGATCGAGGCGGCCTTCCACCAAAAGATGGGCCTGGTCACCGCTGGCGGCCAGGTCCCGGGGAGATCCATGTGGAGAAAAACGTCGCGAAGTCCGAGGCTCGGGCGGACACGGCGATCGTCGGGCCGGATCGGCCATCGGTCTGCGCGACGCTGTTCGACGCCGACCAGGGAGACCGGGTCATAGAAATGACCGCTTTCTCGGCGGGCGCTCTTTCCGATAGGCAGCTGTTGTGGATCGATCTGCAATGTCCGGCGGACTCTGACCTGCGCTCCGTCGCCGCCTCTCTGTCCCTGCCCGACGCTTCGATCATCGATGCGCTCAACGGCGGGACCAATCCGGTACTGCACAACTGCGGCGACTACTTCTGGTTGCGGGCGGTGGCGGTGGACGATGAGCCGGGCGCCGGCTTCCAGGGCGGCGTCCTGGCGCTGATCGCCGGCAAGAATCTGGTCGTGTCGATCCATCCGCAGCCGATCGAATTCATCGAGCAATTGCGCAAGCGGGAGGCCGCTCGAAGCGACATCGGCGCCCTCGGTGCCGCGAGCTTCACCGCTTCGCTGTTGGACTGGCATCTGTCGACTTATTTCCAGGCGGTTTCCCGCTTCGAGATGGAAGTAGAACGCCTGGAGGTGGATATCCTTTCCGATCAGCCGCGCGAATGTCTGGCGGAGTTGCGATCCTTGCGCAAGGCCGCTTCGCGACTCAGGCGGATGCTGGCGCCGCACAGGGTGATATTCGCCGGTTTAGCGCGTCCCGACTTCCGGCCAACCGAGGAAGATCGCACCGATGGCCATTTCTTCGCCCTGCAGGCCAACTACGAACGGGCCATGGACATGGTCGAGAACGCACGCGATCTGGTGGTGGGGAGCTTCGAGCTGTTCAGCAGCCAGACCGCGCTGGTCACCAACGAAAGCATGCGCACGCTGACCTTCGCCACGGTGGTGATTGGCATGCTCGCGGTCATCGCCGGTATTCTCGGAATGAACTTCGAAACGCCCTTCTTCAAAGCAGGAACGGTGGGTTTCACGGTCGCAGCGAGCGCGATGCTGTTGCTGGCCGTGGCGGCGATCCTGATCGGCAGGAAACGCGGCTGGCTGTGAGCACGGTTACGCCACCATGTCCGGGGCAGTGGATGCCCGTACATCGGCGGAGAACGAAGCCTTGATCACCGCTAGGGCGCGCGTCCTGCGCTCCGCTGTCTGCGCCGCGACGCAGTCGGCGGGAACACTGACCTGATATTCACGCATGTTCGCCTCCTGCGCGGTGATCAGGATGCAGGCGTCCGCCGCCAGGCCGGTCAGTACGACGCGACGCACGCCGCACTCGGCCAGCAGCAAGGAAAGCGGGGTGGCCAGGAACGCGGAATGCTTCGGCTTGAGGATGTAATAATCGTCCGGACCAGGCGCCAACAGGTGCGCGATCTTCGCCCCTGCACTTTCCGGATGGCTGCAGATCGCGACCAGATCCCTGAAATCCGCGCGCCAGTCCATGAAGTTATCGTTGACGTAGATCACTGGCGCTCCCGCTTCACTGAAGCGCGCTTTCAGATGGGCGATCCGCGGGGCGATCCGCACCGCTTCCTTCGCCAGGCGCCCGCCGCCTTCGAAGTCGAATAGATTGATCATGTCGATGATCAACAGGGCGGAAGTCGGCCGCGCCATTTCGTCATCCAGCGCTACGGGGCGGTCTGAAGTTCGGCCATCCGCATCTCCATTTCATCGTCGGCACCGCGGCTATTCGTGAGTTGGCCCTTCGAATATCAGGCGCCAGGTAAAACCCGTGTGACCCCAGCTGCGGAAGCCCGCCAGCCCGAGCGATGCAGTGTCCGAATCGATCCGCCCAGCTGCCATTTAACGTTGTATTTACAAAGTATGGACGCAGCGCTGATGCCGCATTCATGAAGATGATCTCCAGACACGCTTCCACTGAAGGAGACAATCATGGGATCCGCGATTCCAATGGGCGAATTCAAGAATGTGATGCTGGATATCGATTCAGAACTGGACTACTGGCGCCGGAACTACGAGCAGGCCGCCTTCCACCGGACGTCTCGTGCGTTCGAGCAGTACTTACCCACGCTCAAGTTCGGATACGACATGTACCTGCTGAATCATGGCAGCGGACTGGACGACCTCTTGCCGGTCATGCGCGCCAGATACGAAGCGGCCACGGACAACGACCAATGCCTGGATTGGCCGCTGGCCGAGGCCGTCATCCGCGAAACATGGAAACGCATGCGTCCGCAGATCAACCATCGGGCGAAAGGCGCCGGAGATTCGATGATCGCATCCCCCGCTACAGGACTGCCGCGTCCTGCGTACCAACCCGCGTAGCGCGGGATGCCAAGCGGATTCTCGCGCTTTGCATGGGCTCAGGATCTGAGACGGGAAACATCCATCATGCGGCCGATGCGGAAAGAGGCGGCGCCATGACACGACGAGCCGGAAGCGCGGACCTGCCGCTGCATGGCGGCCACGTACCGCGCTGGCTGGCGGATCGGATGACGCGGCTGGGCGCGGTGATGAGCGAGGCCATCGTGCATGCCTACGGACGCGACGAACTGCTGCGGCGGCTGGCGCATCCGTTCTGGTTCCAGTCTTTCGGCGCCGTAATGGGCATGGATTGGCATTCCTCGGGCATCACCACCAGCGTCATCGGCGCGCTCAAGCGCGGACTAACGCCGCTGGCCGGCGAACTCGGCATCCATGTTTGCGGCGGCCGCGGCAAACACTCGCGGGCGACCCCAGGCGAGCTGATAGCGATCGGTCAGCGCGTCGGCTTCGACGGCGCGGCCTTGGCCGCAGCCAGCCGGCTGGTGGCGAAGGTCGACAGCGCGGCGGTGCAGGACGGATTCGATTTGTACCTGCATGGCTTCATCGTCACCGATGACGGTCGTTGGGTAGTGGTGCAGCAGGGCATGAACGGCGAACGCAAACAGGCGCGCCGTTATCACTGGCTGTCCGAAGATCTGAAAAGCTTCGTCGACGCACCGCATGCGGCGATTGAAGGTCCCGGGCAGGGCCGAATCGTCAATCTGGCTGACCACCGCGCGGAAGTATCGCGTCGGGCGCAAGTCGAATTGCTGCATGCGCTGGGACCGGACGCAATCGCGCGGGAGTTCGGAAAGATCGAAGCCAAGCAAACCGGCGCTAAGGTTGCGGCGCCCTTCGGCCAGCTTCCGCTGCAGGGCGGGAAGCACGATGCCAACTCGCAACTTGAGCTGCTTCCTCATCTGATGTTGCCCGACCATCATGAGGTACGCGGCAGCGATATCGTTACCCGGCGCCTGCACGGCAATCTTGCCGCCGCTGCCGAATGCGGCCCTCGCGATTTCACCGAGTTGCTGAAAGTGCCTGGCGTGGGCGCACGCACGGTGCGCGCGCTGGCGATGGTGGCCGAAGTACTGCACGGCGCGCCGTGCCGTTTTACCGATCCGGCACGTTTCTCGCTGGCCCATGGCGGCAAGGATAGGCATCCATTCCCGGTGCCAACGCGCGTCTACGACGAAACCATCCGCGTGCTCAAGGCGGCAGTGGGCAACGCGAAACTCGGGCAGGAGGAACAGCTCGCCGCGATCCGGCGCCTGGACGATCAGGCGCGACGGCTGGAGCGGCATGCGTCCGGCCCTTCGGTCGAAGCGCTGATATCGGAAGAAATGCGGCAATCGCATGCTTATGGCGGACGCAGCGTGTTCGGGTGGGAGCCGGCGCCCGTAGTTACCGCGCCGGCCGGCAGCGACAGATCGCGCAAGGCGCGATGACTGCAGAATCCGGACGATGGACGGGTACTGCTTCGTCTATGTTTTTCCTTGCGCGTGGGAAGACCACTGCAAGATAGGCTTCTCGCGCGATCCTCTTTCACGGATCCAGGCCTTGCATTACCGCTGGTTCGAATTCTTCGATCTCGACCGCGCGGTGCTGGTGGAAACCGAAACCGTGCGCGATGCACGCGATTTGGAGCTCGAGTTACGGCGACCGCTGCTCATGCACAACGCACCAGCGCCGCTGACCGTGCGCAAAGAAGCCGCCGGGCATACCGAATGGTTCCGCGGCGCTTCTTCGCAGCTGGAGCAGGCGATCCGCCTATTGGAACAGCGCGGCCATGCCGTTCACGCGCCAATGCGGACGTGGCTGCGATCTGCGCTGCTAGCGCGTAGCGATCGTTTGTACGCATGGACTCAGACGCAGCTGTCCCCGGACGAACTCGATGGGCCCGCAGGGCCGACGCCGACGCAACGCATCGTGCGCGACACGCTGGACGCCTACGCTGCGCTGAACATCGAGCTCGAACCGCTGCTCGCGCCGGAAGTGATTCGCTGGTACGGCGGCAGAACGCTTCAGGACTTCAATGAAAGTGTTCACAGCATCGGCTAAACAACAAGACTGTTCTCCTTCGCGGTTGGCGCGCAGAATTCCGCCCCGCCTTATGGAGATACCCGATGAAGAACTGGCTTTTTCTGGCTATTGCGATTATCGGCGAGGTAGTGGCGACTTCGGCGCTGAAGAGCAGCGAGGGATTCACCAAGCTGTTGCCTTCGGTGATCGTTCTAGTCGGCTACGGCGTGGCCTTCTATTTTCTTTCCCTGGCCCTGAAGTCGATTCCGGTGGGGATCGCCTACGCGGTATGGGCAGGGCTTGGGATCGTCCTGGTCGCGGCCATCGCATGGATCTTCCACGGGCAGAAGCTCGATTCATGGGCGCTGGTCGGCATGGGCCTCATCGTCAGCGGTGTTGCGGTGCTGAACCTGCTGTCCAAAACAAGCGCCCATTGATCAGCGCTATGCGACCGGGCGATAGGGCTGATGCGGACACAAGTCGTTGCCCAGCAGCAGCCCTTGCTTCACCAAAAACTCGCGTACAGCGCGATCAGGATCGCCACCACCGCCACGCTGGCGATGTTGAAGGAGCCCGTGGTCGCGTAGCTGACGTCGCTGGTCTTGATGCGGTCGCCGTCGCCGGAGGCCGTGGTCATCAACGACACTACGATCGCCAGCACCGTGCAAGCCAGGAAAACGATGCCCACCCGATCCATGAAGGGCAATGAGTAGACACCGTAGTTCTGGGCTGCCCAGAAAGCCGCCGACAGCACTACCGAGCCGATGGCGGCCGCCAGCGCGCCCGCCTCGTTGGCCCGTTTCCAGAACAGGCCCAGCACGAAAATCACCACGATGCCCGGAGTGAAGAAGCCGGTGAATTCCTGGATGTACTGGAAGCCCTGATCGAAGCTGCCCAGCAAAGGACGCGCGGTGAGGATGGCAAGGAGGATCGACACCGTCGCCGCGATACGCCCCACTTTCACCAACTTGGTTTCGTCGTGGTTCTTGTGCTGCTTGGCGTAGAAGTCCAGGGTGAAGATGGTGGCCACCGAATTGATCTTGGATGCCAGCGACGCCACGATGGCTGCGACCAGCGCGGCGAACACCAATCCCAATATGCCGCTGGGCAGGATCGCCATCATGGTCGGGTAAGCTTGGTCCGGCCGCTCCAGATCCGCAGCCAGCACCACCGCGGCGATGCCCGGCAGCACCACGATCACTGGCATCAGGAGCTTGAGGAACGCCGCGAAGACCACGCCCTTCTGCGCTTCCTTGATGTCCTTGGCTGCCAGTGCGCGCTGGATGATGTACTGGTTGAAGCCCCAGTAGCTGACATTCATGATCCACATGCCGCCGATCAGCACGCTGAGCCCCGGCAGGTCCTTGTAGAAGGGATTGTCCTTCGTCAGGATCATCTGGAAATGTTCCGGGTGCGCCTGCCACAACTTGTGGAAGCCGGCGACGACACCGGCGCCATCGCCGATCTTGCTCAGGGTCAATGCCGAGACCAGCAGGCCGCCCAGCACCAATAGCGATACCTGCACGATATCGGTCAGCGCCACCGCCTTGAGTCCGCCGTACAACTGGTAAACCAGCGCGAAGACGCCCAGCAGCGCCAGGGCCAGCATCTGGTCCATGCCTGTGACCTGGGCCACCGCCAGCGAACCCAGCCACAGGATCGAGGTCAGGTTGACGAACACGTACAGCAGCAGCCAGAACACGGCCATCACCGTGCGTATCTTGGTCCCGTAACGCTCTTCCAGAAACTGCGGCATGGTGTAGATGCCGTTGCGCAGGAAGATGGGCAGGAAGAACTTGCCCACGATCAGCAGAGTGATCGCCGCCATCCATTCGTAGGAGGCGATCGCCAGGCCGATGGCGTAGCCGGACCCGGACATGCCGATGATCTGTTCGGCCGAGATGTTGGCCGCGATCAGCGACGCTCCGATCGCCCACCACGGCAGCGATTTGCTGGCGAGGAAATAATCCTTCGCCGATTTCTGGTGCCCGCCTTTCTCCCGCGATACCAGTTGCGCCAGCACGAAAATACCGGCCAGGTAGGCCAGGACGATGCCGATATCGAGCGGGGACAGGGTCATTTCAGCCTCAACGGGAAAACCTGATTGGCAAGAACCCCGGCACGGATGCCGGGGAAGGAAGCACGCCGAGGATCGCTAGGGTTTGGGGCACTCGAACACGTGTTCGGCCTCGTTGATCGCACCCAGCGCCACCCGCGATAGCGAGAATTGCAAGGCTCCCGCGGTTTCCAAGCGCAATGGCTGATTCAATTTGGTAAGGTCGGCGCCCGCCGCACCAAAGCACTTCAACGGCACCCCCAGCGTGGTCCATTGCTCTTTCGGCAATGCCGCCAACGTCTCGCGCAGAGGCAAGGTCGCGGCGCAGCCCTCGCCGCAGGTCACGCTCAGATTCACCTCCGCTTGCGGCACCGTTTCCGCACGCAAGGTCAGTACCAGCATCACGTCGCCGTTGGATTCACGCATGACGTCGAAGGGAGCATCGGCCAACAGGAACGCAGTGGCCTTGCCGGTACCGGCCCAGGAGAAGCGCATGGCGTCTTCCTGCGCCTTGTGGTCCACCGCGACGATGCGGATGCTGTTGTCGTGCAGCGCGGCGGGCAGCGTGGTGACCTGGGTCGCATGGCCCTGCGCGTTCTCCAGACGTAAACCCGTCCCTGGCGCCGCACGTCCGCGAGCGAAGTAGACCCCGGCGACCTTCTGTTCGCCCGACAATCCCGACACCTCCGGCAGTGGCGCTAAATCGCCTTTATCGGCGTAGGTCAGACCGTAGCCGAAAGCGAACTGCGGGGAGTAATCCTTCTGGCCGACGTTGTTGATGAACTGGGTGGCAGTGCGCGGCCAGGAGAAGCTCAGCTTGCCCTTGAAGTCGTGCGCCGCTTTGCCCTGCGCATCGCGCAAGAGAACGTCGGCGATGCCCGCGCCTTCCGATCCGGGCAGCCAGGCCGCCACGAACGCGTCCGCGGCGTTGATCTCGCGGTTCACCCACAAGGGCCGGCCGCTCAAGAACACCGCCACCACCGGAATGCCTTCGGCCTTCAGGCGCTTGATCAGCTGCAGATCACTGTCGTCGCCGGGCTTATAGGACAGGTCGGGAATGTCGCCTTGGAATTCAGCGTAAGGATTTTCGCCGAAGACCACGATGGCGGCGTCGGGCTTCTGTTTGTACTTGCCGTCCACCGCGAGTTCGATTTTGCCGCCAGCCGCTTTCACCTGCGCCTGCAGGCCCTCCCAAATGGAATCGGCATTCGGGTAGTCCGCACGCGTGGTGCCGGTGCCCTGCCAGTTGAGCGTCCAACCGCCGGACTGCTTGCCGACGTCGTTGGCTCCATCGCCGGCGACCAGGATGTTCTTGTGCGGATCCAGCGGCAGCACGCCGCCCTGGTTCTTCAGCAGCACCAGCGATTCACGCACCGCCTGGCGCGCCACCGCACGGTGCTCGGGTGCGCCCAGCAGTTCGAACTTGCCGCCCAGCGGTCGTTGCGAAGGCTTGCCGGCTTCGAACAGACCGAGGCGGAACTTCACCCGCAGAATGCGCCGCACCGCATCGTCCAATCGTTCCATCGGCAGCGTGCCGGCTTTCACCGCCGCCACCGCGGTTTCGTAGAAACCCTTCCAGCTGTCCGGCGCCATCGCCATGTCCAGACCCGCCACGATGGTGGCCGGACAATTGTCGTTGGTGCAGCCCTTGACTTGGCCGTGACCGTTCCAGTCGCCCACCACGAAACCGCCGAAGTTCATTTGCCCTTTCAGCACTTCGGTCAGCAGGTGCCGATTGCCGTGCATCTTCTCGCCGTTGACGCTGTTGAACGAGGCCATGACGGTCTGCGCACCGGCAGCGATCGCCGGGGGATAACCGGCGTTATGTATGCGCGCCAGTTCGGCTTCGCTGATCTTGGTATCGCCCTGGTCCTTGCCGCCGGTGGTGCCGCCATCGCCGAGAAAATGCTTCACCGACACCATGACATGCGAGCCATCCAGAAAGTCCGGCGCACCTGCCTTGCCCTGCAGGCCTTCGACCATCCTGCCGGCGTAGCTGGCGACGACGTCGGGCGATTCCGAATAGCCTTCGTAGCTGCGTCCCCAGCGATCGTCCTGCGGCACCGCCACGGTCGGCGCGAATGCCCATTCCATGCCGGTGGTGCGCGTTTCGGTCGCGGTGACCTTGCCGATCCGTTCCATCAGGTCCGGATTGCGGGTCGCACCCAGGCCGATGTTATGCGGGAACAACGTCGCGCCGACGATATTGCTCTGGCCATGGATCGCATCGATACCGAACAGGATGGGAATGGCTTTGCCGCCCTGCGATGTATCCATCGACGCTTCGTAGAACGCATCGGCCAGCGCCAGCCATTGCGCGGGAGTGGCGTTGTATTTGCCGCCGGGATCCGAATTGCCCCCGGCCAACACCGAACCCAGTCGGTACTTGCGCACGTCGTCCGGGGTCAGGCTGGCGATATCGCCCTGCACGATCTGGCCGACCTTTTCCTCCACCGTCATCTTCACCATCAGCTCATCGATGCGCTTCTCGAGGGCGGGATCTTCGGCCAGCGGCCAGGCGACCGCGGGCCATGGCGAAGCGGTGTTGGTCGTGGCGGTGGCGTCGGGCTTTTTTTCGTCCCGGCAGCCAGCGGCCAGCAGCGCCAACGCCACGGGAATGGCCAACAGCAAAGCAGGACGTAAACGGGAAGACGCAGCAAGTGTGTTCAATGTCGTGGCTCCATCAAGCAGAAATAAGATGAGGTACAAGCCCGCCGTACCGGCCAACCCTGCCCTGCTTCCAAACTAAGCGGGGCGGATGCACGCAAGTCATGGTGCGACCAGACTTGCGCGGTCCGACGCCGACGCCGATAAGCACAGCGCCGATCACGCCCTTCCCCATGAACCGTGTCAGCCTTCCATCTGTTCCAGCTCCCGGCCCTTGGTTTCGTACACATACTTCAGCACGAAGAACACCGAGATCACCGCAGCCACCGTGTAGATGCCGTAAGCGCCGGCCAGTCCGATGCTGGCCAATAGGATCGGGAAGGTGAAGGTGATCAGGAAGTTCGAGGTCCACTGCGCCGCACCCGCGACGGCGAGACCCGAACCGCGGATCTGGTTGGGGAACATTTCGCCCAGCATCACCCACATCACCGGACCCCAGGACATGTTGAAGAACACCACGTAGACGTTGGCGGCCACCAGCGCCACCATGCCCATCGAATCGGACAAGGCCAGTTTGCCTTGTGCATCCAGACCGGCGCTGGCGAACGCATAGGTCACCAACGCCAGCGACACCGCCATGCCGGCCGAACCGACCCACAACAGCGGCTTGCGGCCGATCTTGTCGATCAGCACCACCGTCACCAGGCAGGCGCCGATGCTGAGCGCACCGGACAGCACGTTGATCAGCAAGGCGTCGCTCTCGGAGAAGCCGACCGCCTGCCACAGCACCGCGCCGTAGTAGAACACCACGTTGATGCCGACCAGCTGCTGGAACGTAGCCAAGCCGATGCCGATCCAGACGATCTTGCGGACCTTTCCGCTCGCCTTGTCGACCAGGTCGGAAAGACGCGGACGATGATGGTCCGCCGACAGCGAGCCCTCGATCTCGACCAGCTTGGTCTTCGCTTCCGCCGCTCCGTACAGGCGGGTCAGCACTTTCAACGCGTCTTCAGTGCGGCCCTTGACCACCAGATAGCGCGGGCTCTCCGGAATTAGCAGCAGCAACAGCAGGAAGATCATCGAGGGGATCGCCATCATCCAGAACATCCAGCGCCACGCCGCAAAACCCAACCACAGCGTTTCGGTGGAAGCGCCTGCGGTCTTCGCCAGCAGGTAGTTGCTGAGGAAGGCGCAGAACAGGCCGCCGATGATCGCGATCTGCTGCACCGTGGCCAAACGGCCGCGATAGCGAGCCGAAGCCACTTCGGCGATATACGCCGGCGACATCACGCTGGCCGCACCGACCGCGAAACCGCCCAATAGGCGCGCGATGATGAAGACCGTCGAGGTGTTGGCCATGCCGGCGCCCACCGCGGAAAACAGAAACAGCACTGCCGAGATGATCAGCACCGCGCGCCGTCCCCAACGATCGGCGAGACGGCCAGCGAAGAACGCGCCGACCGCGCAGCCGATCAGCATCGAGGCCACTTCGAAACCGGTTCCGAAGGAACTGGAGTGGAAGGCCTGCTTAAGTCCGTCGACGGTGCCGTTGATCACACCGCTGTCGAAACCGAACAAGAAGCCGCCGATAGTGGCCACGCAGCTGATCAGGATGATCAGCTTGGTGTTCTCGCCGCCATCTGCGGTTGCCTTGCTAAGGGGAATGCTATTCATGGGATGCCTTTGGTAAGTGCGGCTTGGATGGGTAGGGAGCTAAGGATCGGCGACGCTGATGCGGCTGCAAGTGTCAACGCAATAGATACTGATTCAACAGGTTTTCGTAGCGTTCCTGTTTGCCGCTGATCTGCTTGGGTTCGCCTTGCTTGCTGGCCAGATCGCGCAGATCGGCCAGGGCCAGCTTGCCCTGCTCGAAGTCGCGGCCGGCGCCGCTGTCGAAGCTGGCATAACGCTCGGTGCGCCATTGTTCCCACGGCGACTCGGTCAGCAGCGCATGGGCCACTTCCAGCCCGCGCGCGAACGCGTCCATGCCGCCGATGTGGGCGATGAACAGGTCCTCCAGGTCGGTCGATTCCCGGCGCACTTTGGCATCGAAGTTCAGCCCGCCTTCCAGCCCGCCCTGGCGCAGCACCACCAGCATCGCGCCCACGGTGTCGTACAGGTCGGTCGGGAACTGATCGGTATCCCAGCCGTTTTGCGCATTGCCGCGGTTGGCGTCGATGCTGCCCAGCAACCCCTGGTCCGAGGCCACCTGCAGGTCGTGCTCGAAGGTGTGCCCGGACAAGGTGGCGTGGTTGGCTTCGATATTGAGCTTGAAGTCTTTTTCCAGGCCGTGTTGGCGCAGGAAGCCGGCCACCGTGGCGCTGTCGAAGTCGTACTGGTGCTTCATCGGCTCCATCGGCTTGGGCTCGATCAGGAAGTTGCCGGTCAGCCCGATGCTGCGGCCATAGTCGCGGGCCATGGTCAGGAAGCGGGCGAAGTGCTCGACCTCGCGCTTCATCTGGGTGTTGACCAGCGAGGCGTAGCCCTCGCGGCCGCCCCAGAACACATAGTGCTCACCGCCCAGCTCGACAGTGGCCTCCAGCGCCGCCTTGACCTGCACAGCCGCGCGCGCGACCACGGCGAAGTCCGGATTGGTCGAGGCCCCGTTCATATAACGCGGATGCGAGAACAGGTTGGCCGTGCCCCACAGCAGCTTGGTGCCCGTCGCCTCCTGGCGCGCCTTGGCCAGGCCGACCATGTGTTTGAGGTTCTTCTCGTACTCGCCGACGTCTTCGGCATCGGGGGCCAGGTCGATATCGTGGAAGCACCAGTACGGCACCCCCAGCTTGCTGAAGAATTCGAAGGCCGCATCGACCTTGGCCTCGGCCGTGGCCATCGGCGAACCCGCTTCCCACGGGAAGCGGCGGGTGCCCGGACCGAAGGGATCGTGGCCGGCGTTGCAGAAGGTATGCCAGTAGCACACCGCAAAGCGCAGATGCTCGGCCATGGTCTTGCCGCCGATCTTCTTGTCGGCCTGGTAGATCTTGAAGGCCAGCGGATTGTCCGAATCGCGGCCTTCGAAAGGAATCCGGCCGATACCGGGGAAATACTCTTTGCTGCCGATGAAGGGGGTGTTGTTCATGAGGTGTTCCTGTCGTTTTCCCTAAGGAAGAGTGGAGGGGGTCGTCATGCGGCGTGGGGCGACCGCACCGCGGCGAGGTGATCGAGAAAGCGTCGATAGGCTTGCTGATAGGCGGGCACTCGGCTGGGATCCGGCATGCATTCCAAGCCTCTGTCGCTGGACACATGAAGATTGACCAGTTCGGGCAGCGGCGCCGTATCGCCTTCCGCATTTCGCAGCGACCACAGCGCCTGCAGTGCCGCGCCGAAAGCCGCGCCTTCCGTCTCCTGCGGCACTTCCACTGGCAGATTAAATACGTCCGCGATCATCTGCCGCCAAGCTTTACTGTTCGCTCCACCACCGGTCAGCACGATGCGGTCGAACGCCATGCCGGCATTGAGAAAGGCGTCGTACCCATATCTCAGAGTGAAAGTCGCGCCTTCCATCGATGCGCGATAGAGCAACGCGGGCATCAAGTTATGCGTATCCATGCCGTGGAGCGAACCGCGCGCATTCGGCAAATCAGGCGTGCGTTCGCCGCTGAAGAACGGCAGCAAGGTCAGGCCGCCGGCGCCCGGTGGAGTCGATTCGATCAGCGGATCGCCTTCGCTGGTCTTGATGCCAAGCGTACGTGCGACTGTCTCCGTGGCTCCGGTGCAATTCATCGTACAGATCAACGGCAACCAGCCGCCGGTCGACGAGCAGAAGGCCGCCCATGAGCCGGCTGGGTCGATCACCGGCGTATCGGAGTAGGCGAACAGCGTTCCGGAAGTGCCCAGGCTCATCGACAGACGGCCCGGCACCACGCAGCCGGTACCGATGGCCGCCATCATGTTGTCGCCGCCACCGACTGCGATACGCACGCCGTGCGCCAGTCCCAGCGCGTCGGCGATCGCAGGCAGGATCGCGAAGGTGGTGCCCAGTTCGACCAGCGGCGGCAAACACGGCGAAAGATCGCGATCGGGATCGATGGCGGCCAGCATCTCTTTCGACCATTGCCTTGTGCGCACATCGAGCCAGCCGGTGCCCGAGGCATCGCCGTACTCGGTGAATTTCTTGCCGCTCAGGTAGAAATTCAGATAGTCGTGCGGCAGCAGAATGGTCGCCAACTCCTCGTACACCTGCGGCCGATGCTTGCGTGTCCAAGGCAGTTTCGATGCGGTGTAACCGGCCAGGATGGGATTGCCCGCGATCTCGATGCAGCGCTGCGCGCCACCCACGGCATCCATGATCTCGTTGCACTCGGCGCTGCTGCTGGTGTCGCACCAGAGCTTGGCCGTTGCAAGGATTTCTCCGTCCTTGTCTAGTGGCACGAAGCCATGTTGCTGCCCGGACACGGCCAGCGCGGCGATGTTGCGGCGAACACCGGGATCTAGGCCTGCGAAGCAGATTTTGATGGCATCCACCCAGGCCTGGGGATGCTGTTCGCGGCTGCCGTCCTCGCCGGCAATGAGCTCCAGCGGCGCGTTGGCCACGCCTACTATCCGTCTGGCCTCAGCGTCGTAAACCACCACCTTTACGCTCTGGGTCCCGGCGTCGATTCCCGCAACCAGGGTCATGGGAAAACCGCTCCGCCGGCAAAAAAGTTAGCGCTACCATTCTTGCGGCAAAAAAAATGGCGACTTGGGAAAAAGAGTGCGCGCACTTGCTTATCAATCCGGATCTTGGGGACATCGCACTTTAACCAGAGGTCGGAAAAAAAGCCTGCTGCACCGCGGAATCTTTTCTAGAACAGCGACTTATTGGATTGCCGACAGGGTAGATTCGCGATTGCCGTCTTAGGCGTGCCAAGCGGGGTTGAGCGCTGCTTTCCCGGATCTGCCCAACAGATCCAGGTCTTTTCCGGCCCCGGCTGATCGGATCAACCTGCTTTACACGAGTCGGGAAGCAAGGCGAGGAGCTGCGACAGGCGATAGGGTTTGGGCAGGAATTGGGTACCGGCGGGGATCGACGGCAGCTGCGCTCGCGCGTGCCCCGATACCAAAACGACCCGGGTTTGCGGATAACGCGCCTCAATGAGCTCGGCAAGGTCGAGTCCCGATACTTCCCCCGGCATGCTGACATCGCTGATCACCACATCGTAACTACCGCTCGCCAACCGCTGGATCGCCTTGGTCCCTTCCGCGGCGACCTCCACATGGTGCCCCTCGGCGGTAAGGCTATCCGCTATTAGCCCGCGTAGATCTTCTTCGTCTTCGATGAACAGGATCGAGGCCATTGTCAGTCCTTGGCAGTGGGAACGCAGAGTTGAATGATGGTGCCTACCTGTTCCTGGCTTTCAATCGACGCAAAGCCGCCCGATTGGGCCGCAAAACCGAACACCTGGCTCAGGCCCAAACCGCTGCCCTTGCCGACGTCTTTGGTGGTGAAGAAAGGCTCCGTGGCGCGTTCGGCAACCTCGGGCGACATCCCACTGCCGTTGTCGCCGACGCGAACGCAAACGAAATTCTGCGATCGGCCTTCCGAATCCTCCGCGGCGCGATGTACCAAACACGTGGACACGGTGACGGTCCCGCCACGGGGCATGGCATCGCGGCTGTTGGCCACCAGATTCATCATGCTGGCTTCGAACTGCGCCGCATCGATGAACACCGGCGGCAAGTCCGGCGCGAGATCGATCTTGAATTCGACCGCTGGTCCACACGTGCGCCGATAAAGTTCCATCGACTGGGCCAGAAGCTCATTGAGATCGTGCCGTTCGGCGACTAGTTTCTGGCCGCGAGCGAAACTCAGCAGCTGCCGGGTCAACAAAGCCCCTCTATCGGCCGCGCGTAGGGCCGTATCTACCAGCTCTTTGGTGCGGGCATCGGCTCCGGGGCGAAGGCCAATCATATCCAGGCTATTGATGATGACGGTCAACAGGTTGTTGAAATCGTGCGCCAAGCCGAAGGTCAGCTTGCCGATGGCTTCGATCTTCTGCGATTGGACCAGCGCCTTTTGCGCTTCCATCAACCGATTGTTCGCTTCGAAGCGTTCGGTGACGTCCCGCGTTACCTTCGCATAACCGATCAACTGGCCTTCGCGCCGGATTGGATCGATGACGACGCTGGCCCTGAACCGGGTCCCGTCCTTGCGGAGCCGCCATCCTTCCGCCTCATATTTCCCTTGCGTGCGCGCCGCCTCGAGACCCAACGCCGGCATCCCCTTTTCGACATCTTCAGGCAGATAGAACCTGGAAAAATGCTGCCCGATGATTTCGTCCTGGCTATAACCCTTGATACGCTGGCCGCCGGAATTCCAGCTTCGCACATGCCCCTGCGGATCGAGCATGTAAATCGCATAGTCGGTAACGCTTTGGATCAGCAAGGAGAGCTGGTGTGCCTCGTAGCGCAGATCGACTTCGGTTGTGTCTTCATCGAAAGCGAGCATAGCGACGCCGGTTTGGGGAACGGAAGGTCATTACGTACAAGAAAAAAGCATGGACGCGAGCATGCTTTCGGCAATTTTGGTGCACCCCATGCGAAAACTAGGCGAAGAAGCCTCTCGCGCGTCTTACGCTAGCAGAGACGGGCGTTATGGCCGCGTCAGGGTCCGGCGGGACGCAATCCAAGCGATATCGGCCTGGGGATAACGATCTATGGTTCTCCGTCTCCCTTTTATGCGTACTTTGCGCGGATTTCACGCCTCCGAAACCCTCACACGCGCACCTTCCCGCCCACAGGCCGGACTGTAGTGCCGGTGCCCCTAGGGAGGAGACGAAAATGAAGAAATCCACACTCTCGCTATTGTTGGTAGCCAGCATGACGTTGGTGGCTCCGGCGGCGTTCGCCGGCGATGACGGAAACAGGAAGATGGACGCCGACGGCGATGGCGCGGTGTCCGCCGCCGAACACGAAGCCGGTGCGAAGACGATGTTCGAGAAGATGGACGCCAACAAGGACGGCAGCGTCACCGCCGCCGAAATGGACGCCGCGCATGCGGCGATGGGAAAGAAGAAAATGGATGGCGAAATGTCGTCCGCGGAGAAGATCAAAGTGATCGACAGCAACGGCGACGGCAAGCTTTCTGCCGATGAGCACAGCGCCGGTTCGCGGGCGATGTTCGAGAAGATGGACACCGATAAGAACGGTTCGTTGAGCCAGGCCGAGAACGAAGCCGGTCACAAGACGATGATGACCAAACATTGACGGCGACTGCGACATTCGGTTTTCCTCTCATGACCGTCGGCAAGGACAAAGCGAAAAGCGCCAATAACGGATGGAAGACCTGCAGCCGCGGGCACAAGTACCGCGGCTCGGGTCCCTGTCCGAAATGCTGGCCCGGGAAGGCGCGTAAACGCTAGATTCCGCAGGTCCGGAGCAGCTAACGAAGCTTGTGGAGACCTACTCGGGCACGGCAGCGCGAAGCAGCCGCGCCAGCCGCTCGGGATCGATGGCATCGAAATGCATCTCGACCATGCCGGCCGATGCCGGCTCTCCCAGCAAATAACCTTGTAGTTCATCGCACCCTATGGTGTTGAGGAACTCGGCCTGGGCCGTCGTCTCCACCCCTTCGGCCACCACCCGCAATCCAAGTTCGTGTCCAATCCCGACAATGGCCCGCGATATCGATGCGTCGAGCACGCATTGGGGCAGTCCGTGCACGAAAGTCTGATCGATCTTCAATTTATCCAGATCGAGTTGTTTTAGATAAGCCAGGCTCGAATAGCCCGTGCCGAAGTCGTCCAGCGTCAGCGTGGTACCCAATGACTTGAGCATGGCGAGCTCTTCTTGGACCCGCGTAAGGCTCTCCATTACCAAACTTTCCGTGAGTTCGATTTCGATCATCTCGCCCGGCACCCCGAACTCGCGCAGCGCATCGCCCACCGCACGGGCCAGCCCCGGCCGCCGCAACTGCTGCGGCGATACATTCACCGCGATGGTGAAGCCGTGATGGCCGGCATCCAGCCAAACGCGCGCCTGGCGACAGGCCTCGCGCGCCACCCAGTTGCCGATTTCGGATATCAACCCCAACGCTTCGGCGATAGGAATGAAGCGCGCAGGCGAAACCTCGCCGAGCGTTGCGCTGTGCCATCGCAGCAACGCTTCGAAGCCCGTGAGCCGCAAGTCGGAGGTCGCGAACTTCGGTTGAAAGTGGAGCGCCAGCTCCCCTGCCTGCACTGCAGCCCGCAGCAGCCCGCCTTTGGCGAGGCGTTCCTCGATGTCTTGCATGTCCGCGGTAAGGAAAGGACAGACGCAGTCGCGGCCCAGACCCTTGCCTCTCTCCGCAGCCGCCTGAGCGCGGCGCAGCAAGTCCACCGCTACGGTTCCATGCGCGGGCGCGCAACTCACACCGATCGTGGCGGTCAGCAGCACCCGGTAGTCGTCGGTGCCGAACGGTATGGACAGCAGGGTCCGAATACTCTCTGCGAGCAGCATGGCCGAGGTCGCATCGCCGCCCCGCTGGATAACGACGAATTCGTCGCTCGCGAAATGACAAACAGCAACCTGCTCGCTGGAAAGGGTCGTAAGCCGAACGCCGACGGTTCTCAATACCTCGTCGCCAAGCGCATGCCCGATGGATTCATTGATTCCATGGAAACGATCCAGGTGGATCAGCATCACGGCGACAAAGGTATTGCCGTCCTCCAGCATCCCGATCAAGCGCGGCTCAAGCACAGCATAACGATCCAATCCCGTCACGATGTCGTGCCGGGCATGTTCGGCTACCACTGCCGCCAAACGATGCTGTTCGCTCAAATCGCGGATGAAGGCGGTGAAGCATGGGGCGGCCTCGATATCGCTCCGCGTCACAGTCAGCTCAATCGGAAATCTCTCGCCACCCGCCCGGACGGCGATGAGCTCCAGCCTCCGATCCAGCAAGGTGGCTACCCCGGTCGTCACGTGCCGCATCAAGCCTTGGCGATGGCCTTCCCGCAGATCGGGCGGAATGACGACATCGGCGATATTCAGTCCGACGACCTGCTCGCGCGTCCGGTGGAACATATGCTCGGCAGCCGGATTGAACTCCTTGATGTGCCCAAGAGCGTCGATAACGATGATCGCATCGAGGGCCGACTGCACTATCGCTCGATATCTCGCTTCGCTGATCGCATAGGCAGCTTCGCTGTGGATCGTTGCGATGTGCATTGGCCCCCCTCAGGGGCTGCTCTGCGCGATGCAGAGCACTGACTAGCACCTGTATACGCCTATCTGCGAGCTTCGGGGCAAACGGTCGGATCTTGCGACCGCCGGACGCAAGCGGCAGGCGTTCGCGTCGTCTTTGCATATTCATAGGTAGTGTGTAAGGTCCTGTCCCTGCCGACGTTTCCACCCCGACCGGGAGCCCGCGATGGCCAACCTTCCTCGTTCCATCGCCGATGATTTCGATCCTGCGGTAATGCGCCTGTTCGACCAGTACGTGCATGGCGATATCGATCGTCGCGGTTTTCTGCAAGGTGCCGCGCGTTTCGCCGCCGGCGGCGCGGGTGCCGCCGGATTGCTGGCCGCATTGACCCCGCAGTTCGCGGCCGCGCAACAGGTAGCCCCGGACGACAAGCGACTGTCGGCGCGCTATGTGGAGTTCCCCTCGCCCCAAGGTTATGGCACCGGCCGGGGTTATCTGGTGAAACCGGCGGCGGCCAAAGGACCCTTGCCCGTGGCGCTGGTGGTGCACGAAAACCGCGGGCTCAATCCGCATATCGAAGACATCGCGCGACGTCTGGCACTGGAAGGCTTCATCGCCTTCGCGCCCGATGCGTTGTTCCCGCTGGGCGGCTATCCTGGCGACGAGGATGCGGCGCGTACCCTATTCGCGAAGCTGGAGCAGCCGAAGAGCCGCGAGGACTTCATTGCTGCGGCCAAGTTCCTGCTCAGCGCGGAAGGCGGCAACGGCAAACTGGGTGTAGTGGGATTCTGCTACGGCGGCGCCATCGCCAACTTCCTCGCCACGCGCATGTCGCAGGTCGCCGCAGCGGCCCCGTTCTACGGTGGCGCGCCGGCGATCGAGGACGTGGCCAACATCAAGGGCGAACTGCTGGTGGTGCTGGCCGCCGACGATGAGCGCGTCAACGCAGGCTGGCCGGCGTATGAGCAAGCGTTGAAGTCGGCCGGCGTGCGTTACACGCTGCTGCAACCAGCGGGCACGCAACACGGCTTCAACAACGACACCACGCCGCGCTACGACAAAGCCGCCGCCGCAGAGGCGTGGAAACAGACCATCGCCCTTTTCGAACGTACCCTCCGCACTCAGCAATCTGGGTAAGACCGAAGGCCGAACCTCGTGAAGCCGCGGGCAACGCGCTTCGCTCAAGACATGCCAAGAGCCTACACGGGCTGCGACGCGGGCCCCAGACCGTCGCTATCCTTCGCGCGGCGCGACGTCGGGAACATCAACGCGATGCCCGCGGCGGCCAAGCCGACCATCATCGCGCCGATGTACATCCATGCGTAGCTTCCGAAGCGATCGAACAGCCAGCCGCCCGCCAGCGGCCCCAGCGCCATGCCCAGGCCGGAAAGCAGTCCCGCCGCACCCAGCACAGTGCCCAGGATGCGCGGCGGGAACGCAGCGCGCGCCAGCGAGGCGTACAGCGGCATGGTGCCGCCGTAGGCCAGGCCGAAGACGATCGCCACCACGTAGAAGCCGTCGAGCTGATTGACACGCAGGTAGGCCGCCGCCGCCAATGCCTGGATGAGAAGGCCCGCCACCAGCACCGGCTTGGCGCCAAGGCGGTCGGCCAGCACGCCGAACAATAGGCGGCCGCCTAGCCCGGCTGCGCCTTCCATGCTGTAGATGGTGACGGCTGCCGTGACCGAAAGTCCGCAACCGACGGCGTAGCTCACGGTGTGGAAGATCGGCCCCGAGTGCGCCGCGCAGCAAGCGAAGAAAGCCAAAGCCAGCACGATGAAAGGTTTGGACCGCAGCGCCTGCGCAGCCGTCAGCTCACGCGTGCCGCTGCCCTGGCTCTCGTCTGCGACGGTTGCGCCCGGCACCGCGCGCACGAAGCATACGGCCGGCAGTGTCAGCGCCCACGCCAGCAAGCCGACGATCATCAACGTAGTGCGCCAGTCGTATTGCTCGATCAGCCAGGCCACTAGTGGCGATAAGGTCATGGGCGCCACGCCCACGCCCGCCGATACCAGCGAAATGGCCAGGTTGCGACGTTTCTCGAAGGATGACGCCGTCGCGGCCATCACCGGGGTGAAGAAGCTGGACGCGGCGATGCCCAACAGCACGCCGTAGCTGAGCTGGAACTGCAGCAGACTGCTGGCGCGACTGGCCAGCACGCAAGCCAGACCCAGTAACAGCGCGCCGATCAACACAACCACGCGCGATCCGTATCGATCGCTCAGCATGCCCCAGCCGAAGCCAGCAAAACCCATGCTGAGGAAGGCCAGGGTCATGGCGCTGGAAAGTCCTGCACGCGACCAACCGGTGGCGGCGCTCATGGGTTGCAGCAGCACCGCCAGCGCGAACACCGCGCCAATGGCAACGCAGCCCAGCAACGCACCGGCAGCGACCAGCGGCCAGTTGCGGTCCATGCGAAGAGCAGAAGAAGCAGTTGGAGAGTTGTTCATACGCTCGGCGTTCTGGGTTGTCTCTATCTAGACGCACCAGGCACTCCTAAATCGACAAGCTTGTCGCGGATCGCACTTTCAGTTGATCCGGCCTGCATTGCACGCTGCTGCAGCCCGTGAGCGGACTGCTCTGCTTCATTCGGCCGCTTCGGGAAATACCGGCAGCTTCGCGAGGTCCTTTTCCTCGTGCTGGATGATCACCGTGGCACCCAGGTTCCGCGCGAGTTTGTTGAAACGGTCCATCGAGGACAGCGATTGGGCGCGGTCGCTGTTGAACGAGGGCACGCCGGCCGATTCCAGGTTCTCGCGGAAATGCGCCACGTCGCCGGACAGCAGCACGGCGCCGCGTTTCGGCAGCTGCACCAGCAGGCCATGATGGCCCGGCGTATGTCCGGGCAGATCGAGCATCACCACACTGCCGTCTCCGAACACGTCGTAGTCGCCAGTGATCTTTTCGACCTTGGCGCCCTTCTGCAGCCAAGGCGACAATTGCTTGGCGCGCGCTTCGTGGCCCGGCCGACTCAGTACGTCGAAGTCGCCCTGCCCGATCAGCAGTTTTGCGTGCGGAAAATCCGCCGCCTGACCGATGTGGTCGAAGTGGTAATGGCTGATGCCGATCAGGGATACCTGCGCAGGCTTGACTCCGATGCTTGCAAGCTGATCGACGATCGTCGTGGTCAGCGATTCGGAATCCGCCTCCTGGATGAGCGGCTTGTTCAGAGCAGTCTTGGACAGACCCGTATCCCAGAGCAGATAAGCGTCGCCGTGCCGGATCAGGTAGCAGCTGCCCACGAATTTCTTGCTCTGGCCGACATAGGCGCGCGTATCGGATAACTCGTCAAGATTCAGAGTCCAGAGCGAACCGCAATCCAGTCTCCACAACCGAAGATCGGGTTTCGATGCCGGCGGCGCGGCCACGGCGAGCGAGAAGGCGAATGCAAGGAACACGGCGACAATATGACGAAGGTATAGTTTCATCGAGTTGTTTCCATCGAGTCGAGCGATGCCGGTTTAGTGGAGTTGATATCCCGCTTACGATACCCGCTCATGATGACGCGGCGCATCATACGATCACTGCGCCAATGGCGACGCAGCCAGCAACCCACCGACGGCGACCGTGAGCACTTTCCAGAAATCACCTTCCGTCTGCGTCTCTCACCTTCACCTCATAACGGAACCCCCAAGCCATCGCCAACCGAGAAACGAGAGTGGCAATTCATCTCCTCTTGACATGCAAGTAAATACTTGCATATTATTGCCGCGCGCCGGAAACCGGCAAGCATGCTTCACCGCAATAGCTGAAGCCTGATGGCATTGCGGTGGCAACTGGGCGCTCATTTCAGGCAACGGTTACGGAGAAGATCATGGTGGATATCCTGCATAGAGTCGGAATCAAGGCGTCCTTGGAGGACGTCTACAAGACATTGGCCACCCCTGAGGGCGTGGGCGGCTGGTGGACGAATGACGCGCAAGGAGAAAGCAAAGTCGGTGGAATGCTCACCTTCCGCTTCAGCGCAGGCGGCGTCGAGATCGGCAGCTTCAAGATGAAGATTCTCGAGCTCCGCCCTACTGAGCTTGTGCTCTGGGAAGTGATCGATGGTCCTGCGGAATGGATCGGCACGACGATCCGCTTCGAACTCAAACAGGAAGACGGCTACGCCATCGTTCTGTTCAAGCACCAGGGCTGGAAGGAACCGGTCGAATTCATGCACCACTGCAGCACCAAGTGGGCGATCTTCATGATGAGCCTGAAATCGCTCGTGGAAACGGGGAAAGGCGCTCCCAGTCCCCACGACATCAAGATCGACAACTGGAACTGAAGGATTGTTGGACATCGACAAGGTTTTTAAAGCGCTGGCCGATCCCACCCGCAGGCGCCTGCTCGATCAGCTGTACCAGGAGAACGGCCAGACGGTCACTGCCCTGTGTGAGCACATGGATATGACGCGCCAAGCCGTCACCCAGCATCTGCGGCTGCTGGAGGACGCCAACCTGGTCGCGGTCGTCTGGCAAGGCCGGGAAAAGCTTCACTACCTCAACCCGGTTCCGCTGCACGAAATCTACGTGCGCTGGATCGGAAAATTCGAGCGCGGCCGCCTCGGTGCGTTGCGCGACCTCAAGAAGAAACTGGAAGGTGACGACGATGAGAAAGCCTGACTATGTGTACGTGACCTACATCTCCACCACCCCCGAGAAGGCCTGGCAGGCGTTGCTCGACGCGGATTTGATGCGCGAGTGGTGGATCGATCCGAGTGCGGGTTGCGCCCGCGTGAACGTATCGGACTGGAAGCCCGGTTCCCGGTGGGAGCATACCCGCGTCGACGCTACGGGTACGGTCGACATAGTGGGCAAGGTGATCGAGAACACCCCGCCACGCCGGCTCGCGTTCACCTGGGCCAGGCCCAGCGAAGCCGGCGACGAGTCGAAACATTCCCGCGTCGCATTCGATATAGAACCGTACGGCGAGGGGTTGATCCGTCTGACCGTTACCCATGACGGCTTGGACCCGCAGATGCTCGAAGGCATATCGGGTGGCTGGCCGAAGGTGCTCTCCAATCTCAAGACGTTCCTCGAGACCGGCCGCGCGCTCCCCCGTTCGCCCATGGCGAGCTGATCATGAAGATCGGCGTGATCGGCATTGGTGAGATGGGGGGAACCCTGGCCCGCAAATGGAGCGAGAAGGGCCACCACGTGCGTGTTGCCAATTCGCGTGGCGCCGAGGCGGTCAGGCGATTCGCGGACGAAATCGGCGCCGATGCCGCCGATATCTACGGGGCCGTGGAAGGCGCGGACGTAGTGTTGCTATCCATTCCGTTTCCCGCTGTGGCCAAGCTGCCCCAGGACTTGTTCGACCAGGCTGCAGACGGCGTGGCGATCATCGATACGGGGAACTATTACCCCGATGTGCGCGACCCACGCCTTGCGGAAATCGACGCCGGCATGCCGGAAAGCGTGTGGATATCGCAGCAGCTTGGCCGCCCGGTTCTCAAGGCGTTCAACAGCCTACTTTTCTACTCGCTCTCCGAACTGGGGAAGCCCGAAGGTTCGCCGGGTCGGCTAGCTGTTCCCGTGGCTGGCGATGATGTCCGAACCAAGCGTATCGTCATGGAACTAGTGAACGAAATAGGTTTCGATCCGGTCGACGGCGGTTCGTCGGAAGAATCGTGGCGGCAGCAGCCTTCGACTCCCGCTTATTGTTGCGATTATGGCGCGGCGAAGACGCGGGAAGGGATAAAGGCAGCGGCGAAAGGCAAGGCGGAGAATATCCGCGACAACGAGTGGAGAGAAGGATACGGCAGACTCTATGCCAACAAGCCGACTCATGCCGAGGCCCATGCCGGCGTCATCGCTATGAACCGCTCATTGAATCCGCTTTAAGACCCAATCTACTCGAGCCCTCTCTCTCTACGCTACGCCGATTGCGCCATTTCGACGAGTTTCCGGAAGCTACGATGCTGCAGGACCTCTTCGCGTGTCGCACGGTTTATGGATTTCTTCCAGACCTCATAGGATTCGCGCAATGCATCGAAGCCCCAACGTTCTCTTATTTTTGATGACCCGGATCGGACGCGGTCGGCGATCCGCAGCGTGACTATTGCGGCCTCGTCTACGAGTCCCGCATTCGCCTTACTACGATCGTCCATAGACCACAGCGGACCGCGATGAAGCCAGCGCGTGAAAGTGTCCAGACTGCCGGGAAGGCCGATATGGAAGCTGCCAACGCCCAAGTAGGATTCCAGCGTCAATACCTTATGCGTCAAGTTGCCAGGCAAGTACAAGGTGTCGCCCGTGGACACTAGGAACCAGCGCGACGAACGCAAGCCCACGAAAGTACGGATGTCGAATGCGGCTTGCTCGCCGCTTACATGCTGGCGCTCCACATCTTCCAGTCCGGCCGCCATGCCTTCGAACGCATCCCACGCCAGCCAGAGTTTCTTGCCGAAAAAACAATGATTGGTGCCGTCGGGATCGTCAGAGTGGGAATCCGTCACGTTGCCCTTGGAGGCTATGACCAAAGTCATCATCTCTTGCTCAGACAGGTGGTCGGAGCCGCGGATCAAGGTGTTGAAATCGCTGAGTGCGCGGGTGTCGATGACTTCTTCGACACGGGTTCCTCGAATGTGCAGGTCCGTTACGCCCACGATTGCCCGGCCGCCCAACCACCTGCGCATGATTTCCCGCACGGGCAACCGCTTGAGCGCGTGGGAGGGCCCGACTTGGACGCGCGAGGTTTCACGTGGCGGGAAACGATGGCTCAACGCATGCACCAGCGCATCCTGCATCGTTGCCGAGCGATGGCTCTTGACTAAGATCGGCACCCCACGAAAGACCGCAATCTCGCGCCGAGCCATTTTCTGGAACATGGCGCCGCGGGAGTACGGCTCTGCGTGCACCTGCTTTTTAGCCAAGGACGCCGCGTGTTTCGCGGCCACGCGCAAGGTGGCATCCATGTCGCGTGCCGTCGCCCAAAGCGTATCGAAAGCCCCACCCTCAACCATGCTCCCTCCTTCCCAAGCATCGGCTACTCCGCACAAGCGTCGGCCCGTACCGCAACGGGCACCCTATCGGACGCGGCCCGCTATGCGTCGACGGCGTCAATTACGCTTCCGTCTCGGGAGCACGGCGGATGATGAGATCCATATCCGCCATATGCGTTAACCCGTAGTCTGATCGTCGATTGGTGCGCTCGGACCGTTGACCTTTACCGAGGTGATTCCACCCTCACGCGCCGCATCGGAGGAATACGTTTCGCTGCTGCCGATGATTTCGCCGTTGGCGGCCTTGAGATTGAACATGGGCTTGCCATTAGTCGCATTCTTGCGGACGTAACGTGCGTCGATGGATGAGTTTATCTTGACCGACTGGATGCCGTTGTTGGCTCCGGCCTTGGTCGTGTAACTCTCGCTGGTAAGGATTGTCTCCCCGTTTCCAGCCTTCAGCACGAAGTGATACTGGCCGCCACTTGGCCCGGTCAATAAGTATCTGCTAGCCATCACCTAACCTCTCAAGGTCGGCGTATTGGAGCGTTTTCCACCAATCCGCGGACACAAAGGTAGAAATAAAGGGAACGGAGGCAGTCAAGCCGATTGGCTGCCTCCGTCCCTGCCGTGCCCCGGGTTTATGGGAGCACTCACGGCTAGGGGACGCAACGTAAATAATTCACACCCCTGGGAAACGACCCTGCTATCGAATCGGGCGCGTCCCTGCTCTGTTACGAGGATGATTCGATGAGAGGACGATCGGCGAAGGTCGCTTTGACGCGCCTGGATATCAAAAAGTACGGCACCCAGACCAGCATCGCGATGCCTGAGCGGAACAATATCGCGAGCCCCTCATAGTCGGTTCCTCGATCGGCAAGCGAAGGGATCTGTCCTGCGATGACATAGTAGGCGGCCGCTATGACGAAGCTGCCCACCAGCAAACTAATGGCGGACTTCGGCGCATACGAGGAACGAACGACCAGCAATGCCAGAGTGATCATGGCCATCGCCCCCATGGCGATATTCCCTGCTAGCTGGAACAGCAGAACGCGTTGCCACATGGGGTCATAGATGGGCGAGTCGGGCCGGGTGAGCGCTTCCCAGGTGCCGTCGCGGAAGAGGGGCAGGAAGGTGTAAACGATCAGGATGCCGACCCTGACGATCTGCCAGATGACAAATCCGGTGAAGAGGAGCAGCCATCCCCACAGGCCGTCCAACTCATTAATTTCTTCGTTCAATTCGCCCCCCCGGGCTTTCCCACCCGCCTAGTGTGCCCGATGCGCGCGCGGTCTGGGTTAAGGCCCAGGGCTCTGGAGGAGTGCCGCTCGACCTGACTCCGTTGTTAGACCGGCACTGGCGGCAGCGCGGGTGCCTCCAGGCCCTTGAACGGATCGCGCCACGCGTCGATCTCTTCGAGTTGGCGATACCAGCGCTCGACGGACGGGTAGTCGTTCAGCGGCAGCCCCGCCACATCGTTGAAGGGCAGGAATGCCGCCATCCGGAAGTCGGCATAGGACATCGAATCGCCAACCAGCCATCCCCGCCCGGAAAGCTCGGCATCGAGGAGTGCGGCCGCCTTTCCGAAGCGCCTGAGCCCCTCCTCTAGCTGCGGCTGATCCACCGGACCGAGCCTGTACCGCTGCTTTGTCCCGCGTTCGAAATGCACCATGTCGCAGGCTCTTGCGAAGTTCTCCTTGCCCCAGCTGAGCCATTGCATCATCTCGGGTTCGTCGTCGTCCGTACGCCAGAAATCCGAACGCGCGTCGCGCGACAGCCGGCAGGCGATGGCATCGGTCTCCCAGAGGCTTTTCCCCGGGCCCAGCAATATGGGCAACAGCAAATTCGGGTTAAGCGCGCGATACCGCTCACTCTGGCCCGGAGCCAGCGGCGCGGCGAACTCGAACTCGACCTTCGCATCCAGGTGGCGGGCCACCGCCACCGCGAGGCGTGGATTGGGGTTACGGCTGAAGAGCAGTTTCATTGCGGACCGGTCCTTCGAGACAGAGGCCAATGGCGAAGGAAAATGTACTCTGGTCCCGCTCCATTGGCAGCAGAGCAATCATGGGTACGATCCTTCCCTGGCAGGCGTTAGACACGTTCTCGCCATCGTAGGACAGAACCGCCACTGGCGTTTCCCCCAACCTACAATCGACGCCGATCATGCGCGCAACGGGAACCGCTGCGCGGATTCCGTCCTACGCGCGCTAGCCCGCTGCGATCACGCCGCAGCGGGGCGCAGCGAACGTTCGAACGCCATGTGCTGGCCGATCTTTTCGACCCAGCGCACCGGCGCCGTCGCCGGAGGCGCCGCGCTTTCCATCGTCCACGAGGAGTCGACATAGTCGGGAAACTCGCCCACCCATTGCTGCGGGTTCAGCGGCAGCGCGTTGCTCAGCACGGTTGTCAGATTGACGATTGAATGTCGCGATAACGCGTGCGGGAACCATTCGCCCTTCACGTAGAACGAGGTGACGAAGCCCGCGCCAACCGTGTTGTAACCGAACGCGTCTGGCGGCAGCGAAGGCACATAGTCCCAATAGTTGTAAACGCGGATGCTGCTGCCGACCGCGATCGTCGCGTCGTAGGCGGTCTGCCAACTGTCGGTGCCCACCATTGGGCTGGCGAAGTTGATATTGGTCGAAGTTGTCGGCTGGCTGATCGCCAGATCCAGCGAGAACAGCTGACTCAACGCCGCGCCCAGGCTGTGACCGGTGACGTAGAGCTGCGTCGGCTGGTACGTGGCGAGCAGTGAGAACAGTTGCTGCCGCATCGACTGGGTCATGCCCTCGCCCAGGCTGTCGTAGATGCCGTAGAAACCCGAGGCCACATGCGGGGTCGGGCTGATGCTGCCCTGGCTCGGCACGAAGTCGGTGGTGAGAAAATGCACGTCCTCCCAGCCATCCAGATCCGAGTCCGTACCGCGGAACGCGAAGATGAAGGTGCCCGAATCGGTCAGCGACTGGAATACCAGCCCGTACTTCTCTTCGGACCCGGTGTCGAGGAACGCATCCCAGCCGGTCCATCCCTCCCTCTGGGTGTAACCGTCCGGAGGCGTGATGGGATCGCCGCTGTAGTAGTTGTAAGCGGCCTTGGAGGCGACTGCGAGGGCCAGGGTGAGCGTGCTATCGAGGGCGGGCTGCGTAGGACTGGCAATGTTCGCGTTCATGGGATCCTTCCTTGATCGTGGGATGCGCGCGCAGCCTACTTATCCGCCGGCGTCAAATTACGGACGTTGCGCACGATTTCAGAGTTTTCTCGGAAATCGAGGCAGACACCGCAGTCCGGGCAAGGCCGCAGGTCGTACCCGGGACGACTTCGCTTCGAATCGGAGGTCTCGTAGGACGGTTTTTGAACCGTCTTCCGCTCTCCGACCCATCGCTACGCTAAAAAAGGTCCGAGTACGTTTCTGGGCTGGTCGGAGGGCTTAAAACGTACTCTTACCTCTTTTTCTCTGTCCCTCTTTCTTCGGATTTCATCGGAACTACCCAGTCCGTATTGCACCCTAGGCGATGAGTATCGCCTCGCTAAACCCATCCTACGAGCTATGGCATCATCGGCAAATAACGATCGGAAGGGAGCAAGAAGCAGATGCAATCTTTGCAGAGGCCATTCGAATTAAGCCTCGCCTACCCGCAATGGCAGGGATCGGGCAGACACGAGAACCTCGCGCGTGGTGCGGCAGCGGCAGCGGCGGTGTGTGGACAGCACGCGCCGCAGGTCAGGGTACCGTTGAGCGATGACAATGCGGAGAGTGCGCACGGCGTCCAGCGCTGGGAAGCGATCTTTGCGCAGTTTCGCAGCGCGCAGGATATTCTCGCGCGCTCCGGCGCAAACCGTGTGCTGACCGCCGGCGGCGATTGCGCCGTGGATGTCGCGGTGATCGATTATCTAAACGGAATACATTCAGGCCTGCACGTGATCTGGGTCGACGCCCACCTGGACGCCAACACGCCAGCGACTTCCCCCAGCGGCAACTTCCACGGCATGCCGGTGAGTGCGATCCTGGGGCGCGCACCGGAGCCGATGCGGCCCTTCCTGGGCGCGCCGATCGATCCGGCCCGCCTCCATTATTTCGGCATCCGGATCGGCGACGACGGCGACTGGGCGCTGCAGCGCGAACTGGACCTGAAGCTGCTAAATCCGGAAACGCCCCTCAGCGGTCCGGTCCACATCCATTTCGACCTGGATGTGCTCGATCCGCACGAATTTCCTTACGTCGCCTATCCCGAGGGCGGCGTCGCTATCGAAGAGGCGATCGCACTGGTTAGCCGTATCGCGCGTGAAGCTGACGTAGTCGGCCTCACCATCACCGAATTCGCCCCCTCCAATGAAGAAGAGGCCCGCGAGGGTAGCAAGGTGATTGCGAGGCTCTGCGAAGCAGTCGCCAATCCGTAACGCTGAAGAGGAATGCGAGCCGGTCCGCGATGTCCTCAACGCAGCCACGCGGATGGCGTTAACGCGGACAGAGTCGATACCTCACTCAGCTCGCATGTGCGGCACGCGTGTGCGCCGCTTTCTTGGCGGCCAACGAACGGCCCACGCTACCTTTGGTTTTCGCGGCTTTCCTGGCCGCGGCCGAGCGATCTGCAGCGCTGCGCTTGCCGGATGCGGATTTGGCCTGGCGCGACAACGCGCGTTTCGATGCCGCCGCGCTGTCTTCACGCTTGAGCGCTTTCTTCACCGCATTCGAACGCGTACGCGATGGAGTCTTTTTCGCCGCTCCATTTCCAGCTTCGATATCCCTCTCCGCCTTTTGCCGCGTTTCCGCGCTGGCCGTTCCTTTCTTGGGTGGAGGTAGATCGACGCCTGCGCGGCGCGCTTTCGACAAACCGATCGCGATCGCCTGCTTGGCGGATCTGGCGCCGTGCTTGCCTTCGCGGATATGTTCCATTTCCTCGTGTACGAATTCCCCGGCCTGCGTGCTCGGCGATTTCCCTTCGCGCTTGTCCCGCTTGGCGCGCTCTATGGTCTGCTTCTCTGGCATGAGAGTTCTCCCAGTTAGAGGACCCAGCGCCGAGGAGGATTCCTCGACGGCTGGATCCTCTACCGGAGACCATTACTATTTTGAGTCGAGACGATCGACCCTTCTCCGGCACGCGGACCGTAACGCTATCGACGTTACAACTCGGTCAACATAGAGATGCGAAATCGTTCTACTTCAGCGAAGACCTGCACGAAGAGTTCATGAAATCGCGATCGTTTCGGTGCGGTGATAATCGGCAGCGCTCTGATTCACGTGAGTGAAACTCCAAGAAGACGAACATCGCAGTTCGGCAACCGCAATGGAGGAACAGCCATGACCAGCGTAAGCGCCGTAATGACCCCCAATCCGGCCGCATGCAGGATCAATACGCCTGTGCGCGACGTCGCCCGCATGATGCTCGATAGCGACTGCGGCCAGATTCCCGTACTGGACGATCAGAACAGACCGATAGGCGTGGTGACCGATCGCGATATCGCCATACGCATGGTCGCCAACAGCGACAACGGAACGGCCATCGCGGGCGACGTGATGACCTCGCCGATCAAGACAGTGCGAGCCGATAGCGATTTGAAGGACTGCATCTGCTTAATGGAGGAAGCGAAGGTGCGCCGAGTCCCAGTGGTGGATGCTTCCGGAAAGCTCGCCGGCATCGTGGCATTGGCCGACATCGCTCTGGCGGGAAAAAGCAAAGCGACCGCGGAAGTCGTCCAAAAGGTCTCCGCGCCGATGCGCGTCGCCTAAGTGGCGCTCCGGCAAACGGCTCCGATCCTATTCACGCGGGAACCCGAACAGGGGAACGGCGCGGCGCCAGGGCCCGCAATATGCACGTCTGACGCCGCTATTCATTCGTACTCTCAGTCGAATGCATGCCGTCAGTTGCCGCGGTCGAAATTGTACTGCGCCGAAGCCGCGTTGCTGATAAGCCCGGAGAGAGGCAGCAACTGGGTCAGGAATCGGTTCCAGCGCGTGACGCCGGCTGGGCCGACCCATACCACGTCGCCCTGACGCAGAGAGAATCGATCGGCCAGGGCGAAGGCCGCGGGCGATTTCGCATCGAGGTGGTAAACAGTGGCCGGCGAACGCTGCATGTCCTCGACCCCGCGTATGACATACACCGCTTCGCCTTTTGCGGTGATCGGATTCAGCCCTCCCGTGCGTCCCAACGCTTGCGTCAGCGACATGTCGGTGGTCTTGAAAGTGATTGCTTGGGGTCTCAGCACCTCACCGATTACGTACACCTCCTTGCGATCGTTGAATGGCAGGAACAGATGGTCCCCTGGTTTCAGATAGATGGTCGGCGCAACGCTGCCATCGCGATTCAATGCGTCCAGGTCGAGGCGATAATTGCGCTGATCGCGGGTGAGCACAAAACCCGACAGGTCGGCTTGCTCAACATCGATGCGCGCCTTGCCGATCGCCTGCGCCAAAGTCAGCGGAACTGTGGTCATTTCCTGCGGCGAGGTGTCGGTGAAGGCGCCTTGCAGGGCAACGCGGCTACCGAAACCCACCACGTTCACATCCAGCTGCGGATCATGCAGGTATTTCGCCAGCCGACTGGAAAGGGTGCTGCGCAACTCTTCGATGCTCATGCCAGAAACGTTGATCTTGCCGGCGTAGGGATAGAAGAAGGTTCCATCCGGTTGCACCAGACGGCCATTGGTTACCGCTTGTTGCTGACTGCCGGCGGGCGTGGTCAGTTCCGGATGGTCCCACACGGTGACCAGAATGGTATCGCCCGGCTGGATGCGGTAGGTCTCGGGTCGATAGCTGGCCAATTCGGCCGGCACCGGCTCGGTGATTCTTTGTGGCGCGACCAGTTCAGGAGTGATGGCGACCATTCTGACCTCGGTGCCATTGACCAATTCACCGCTGCCCGATCCTCGGGTGGACATCTGCTGGCCCGCGCATCCAACGAGCATGATCGAAATGATTGTGACGGCACAGGAATGAATAATATTGTTCACTTTCGGAGCCCTCTTACTGATGGCACCGGCATCGAATGCGATGCCTTCTGTCTCTCGCCTTTACCTTGCGGCGAGGGAGTGCCCGGTTGCCTTTCATCGAAGCATGCTTTCATCGAAGCATGGGCCGCGCGATTGCGGTCTTTCGGCATGGAGCAGCGTAGTGAGCCGGTTGCATTAAGCGTGTGAAAAATCCTGGCTCGACCAGGCCTTTCATGGCAACGAAAATGAATATTCCGCAACCGCGGAGTGAAACGAAAATTTCAGTCCGAGATCTGCAGATAAAAGGCCATTAGACCCGCGTATTCCTTCCATGCGCGACCGCTGCGCCAAAGGGCTCTGCGCGACGGAAACCAACGCTGCCGCCAAGTGGCGCGATTGGCCGGCTCCGGCACCGGCACCGCCAGGACTTCGACGCCGGCCTGGCGAAAAAGAAGGCTGGCGCGCGGCATATGCAACGACGAGGTGACCAGCAATACCCGCTTCATCCCCCGACTCCTGAGCATTGCCGTGGTATTGCGTGCGTTGTCGCGGGTGTCGCGACTGTGTTCTTCAAGCATCAGCGCCGAAGCCGGAACACCCAGCCGGGCGATGGCCTCGGCCATTCGGTACGCTTCGCTATCGCCATTCCCTCCGCCGCCGCCGCCGCCGCCGGAAAGAACGATCACCCGCGCGCGCCCAGCCAGCCATGCGCGCGCGCCAGCGGCAAGCCTGCTGCCTTCCAGTTGGTCCGGATGCACTTGCGCACGGTCCAGCCACGCATAGTCGTTGCCTCCACCCAGTACGACAACGGCGTCCGCCCGCGGAAGCGCGGCTTCGTCCATTATCGGATACCTCTTTTCGAGCGTGCCGCGCAGCCAGTCCGAGGCCACTGGCACCGACCAAAGCAGCGACCACAACAGCGCGAACGAGCATAGTGCGACGGCGGTCTTTCGCCGGCGCAGGGTCATCAGCAACAAGCCGCACAGCCCGACCCACAACGACAGAGTCGGCGGATAGGTCAGCGATACCAGGAACTTGTCCGTCAGCGCAGCGGCGCTCTGCATCGATGCGATCAGATCACTATCCCCCTGGACACATAGAGGTAGAACACCGCGCACGCGACGATCAGGCAGAATCTGATCAGCAGCGGCTGGCGCAGCAGCGATAGCCGGTTGCAACACAGAATAGCCGCCAGGATGAGCGACACTGCGAGCCAGGCGGGGAGCAGGTAGCGGTTGGAGAAATAACCCCAGCCGACGGCGAAGAACGGCAGCAGCATGACCAGATAGACCGCCGTGCTGTCCATGATCTTCTCCCGGTACTGGGCTTTGATCAGTGGCGAAAGCAGGTGAGGCAGCACATACCAGAAAATGGAGAACGCTGCGAAATCCATGCGCACACCCGCTTCGAAGCGCGTTGTAGCCGTGTATTCCATGACGGTGTGGTACAGAGCGGGGAACAGGATGCCTATCCCCTTCTGCGACAGTCCGGAGATATAGGAAAGAAAGGCGGCGGCGGCCAGAAAACGCTGCATGTTGGGTCGCAGCAAAAGGACAGGGGCAAGGACGAGATACAAAAGCGCCGACACGTGAAAACTGCTGGCCAAGGCACCATACAGAGCGAACTTCCACCAATGTCGCTGATGGAACGCCAGCAACGATGCAAAAATGAGTAGTGCTGCCAACCCCTGCCGGATCGCGTTGATGGACGCGTTGACGAACATCGGCGAAACCAGCAGCAACATCAAAGAAGCGCTGAGGAAGGTGTAGTAACCGGCCGCCGTGCCGCCGAGATAGCGGAAGTAACGACGGGTGGCGGCCACGGCGGTCGCCAGCAGCAATGCGAACAACGCCACCTGATAACCGATCAGGCTCAGGCCTAGTCGGCGGAGCCCGTAGCTCAGATAGACGAAGCCAGGTTCCAGTCGCGTCTCGACCAAGCCGCCGCCCAGCCTCTGGTAGAAGCCGGCGTAGGAATCGGTATCAGTACCGGTATCGAGCGACCGAGTGCCGATCAGCCAGCAGCCGAAAATCGCTACGGCGAGCAACAGCAGCAGACTGAGGACATTCGCTGCCGAAGCATCGGCATGGTGATGGGGACGCAGGAGGGGATCGGGACTGGTCGCAGGGGGCGTAATCATCGTTGGAAAAACCTCCCTTCCGAATGGATCCGCCTGAGCATCAGCAGCATCTGGCGACGCGCCCGCCGAATCATGCCTACACTACGCGTGAACATGCGTTCACGTGCCGTCACCAGGCCCAGTCTTTGCAGTTCGTCGCCTACCTGGCGGCCTGCTTGCCGCATCGCTTCCAGATCCCCGCTCAGACCGCCTGCGCCATAGCTCGGCTTATGCAGGTAGGCCAGCGCTTGGTTGATTTTTGCGCAGCGATATCCGGAATGGGCGATCTGCGCCCACAAGAGGAAATCCTCGACCCTACGAAACTTTTCGTCGAAACGGAAAGGAAGATCCCGGCGCAGCATGACCGAAGGCGTGGGGAAAGGATTGTTCAGCAGCATCCGTCGGCGCCCGACGATTTCCGTGCGTATCGGCATCCACAACGGAAGAGGTTCCAGCCCGCGCTCGCGTACTTTCACGCGATGCGCAATCAATGCGATTTTCGGATCTGCAGCCAGCGCTTGTGTCTGAAGTTCTATCTTGCGCGGAACCCAGGTGTCATCCGCATCCAGGAACGCTAGGTAGTCCCGGGTGGCCCGGGCCCAACCGGCATTGCGAGCCCGCGACGGACCGCCGTTGGCGGGCAGTGCGATTATTTTAATCCAGCCGGGGGGGTACTCCGCCGCCAGCGCATGCAGCGTTTCCAAAGTGTTGTCGCCGCTGCAATCGTCGATCAGCAGCACTTCCGCGGGCAACAGGGTTTGCGCCGCTATCGAAGCGACTGCGGCCGCAATGGTGTCCGCGCAACGAAAACACGGCACCACCGCGCTCACCGACGCACGGGACGGCATACTTGGGCGGGACAGGTTCGTCGTCATGGCATCGGTACTGCCCAAGGGGCGCGCCGGAAGATTTCCCGCGCCTGCACCGCATAGTCTTCGCGGGCCAGGCCTGGCATGTCTTCCCCGCTAATCATTGTTTCCAGGC
>Ga0307513_10001364_pt1 | contig 35281 bp, 37 predicted proteins | sample 15_EM_MG_FD_202174 | JGI IMG/M metagenome (GOLD analysis project Ga0307513, IMG submission 202174) | Populus trichocarpa ectomycorrhiza microbial communities from riparian zone in the Pacific Northwest, United States - 15_EM | ecosystem: Host-associated > Plants > Roots > Unclassified | place... | reverse complement strand
TACAAAGCTCACGAATATTTTGTGACTCACTGACTTGTCACTACCCATCAAGACCCCAACCGCTATTTTTAGTCCATCAAACGAAACTGACAAGTATTTAGACCTGAGCCTCCTCGCCAACCGTAGATGGGTGCAGATACGGTTGTCAGTTGAACGTTCAATTTCAAATTTCAATTGTAGAGCTGTCAGTCACGTGACAAATTATTACCCCTGATCCGGAAGTCGGTTAGGCTGTGATTGCTCCTTCCTTCTCATCCACGACCAAGTCTTCAATGGCCAGAGATCCCGCTGTCGCCGGCTCTCACAGGCCTTCAGCGATAGCACCGGCGACGCCAGCAATCGCTCATGTGTATGTCGTCTTGTCCAAGGAGTTGTTTCAGAGCTGACGGATCTACCTTTATTGTCGTCGTCATCGTCATTCAGCCAACTTAGAGACCTCTTGATATGTCCACGAGAGACGGGAGTGGTCAATTACATTGTCCCTCATGGGATTGTTGAGCAGGACCTTCATGCGCCAGGAGCTGTGAGTCGGAACTAGATTCGTTGTTTTGCCACTCAACATGATGCCAACGATGGTGCACACAGCCCGTACGAACCCTCGCGAAGCTCGGATTTACACCCAACTGTCTTACCTCGCTACAACTTGGGGCGGATGACTACCTAATCGCCGCAGGTGGACAGGAGAAGGAGATCCATTTGTCTTACCACGCGCCTTCCTCTTCGAAATCAAGGTCCAATTCAACATCAGAATCGCAACGGAAGACACGCGTCGTCTGGGAATTTGAGGACCATCTCACCGGGTCCATAAATAACTCTGTCTTGCTCACATCGTTGAATCTCACAAGATCCAACGAGAGTAGTGTTGAGCCCCGAGTGGGGATCAGCAACAATGATGGTACCATTCGTCTATACGACGTTCCACTGCGAGTGCAAAACTCCAGACGAAGGCTGAAGGAGGTCGGAACTGTGGAGTTGGATGTGCCGATCAATCATTGTGAGTGTTTTTCTTTTGTTCGATTTGATTTCCTCCATGGTCTGGGTTTCTTCTGCTGGCTCTAAAGAATGCCATCTGCCCGAGCACAAACATCCAAACCAATGATATCTTGGGGCCTCTAATCCATAACCCGCTTGTAATTGCCATTCCTCTTGCACCATGAGATGCCGGACGTCACCCATAATGCGTTATGTTGCTCGGTCTTCCTTCGACCGATCATGATTGAAGACCTCCCTTTGTTTCAACTCCCATCTTACTCAGAATCCTCGCGGAATCTTTTAATCGCCAATCACCTTTCATGATTTTAAATCCCTTCCGCCTTCTTGTTCCCTTTTGATCAGCTTACAACTGGGCGTGGTTCTACACTTATTTTGCGTTGGACTTAGCTATTAACAATTATTCTAATTCTTGGGGATGTTTCCCATTCTACTATTTCCCTCACGCATTCGGGGTTTCGGCGTCACTTCTTATGTTCGGCTGGGGTTTGGGGATCTATTTTGTCGCCTTTCGCTTTCCCCTTCCACAGGATCACTGGGTGGCCGTTGCTGGTGGCGCCAGAGCGGCCTTTACTTTCTCACTTTCGATATTTTCGATTCTATCTTTGACTTCGGTTTATATGACTCCGACTCCTATCGCCGTGTTTGACTTTGTACGCTGACAATATCCTTTCCAGCCTCAATTTCCCCCGACGGCCGCACACTTCTGTCCGTGGGCGACTCCAACAAAGTTTATTTCCACCAAATCAATGGAGGGTCACGAATCTCATTTACTCCAATAACAAACCTGGTCATCCCCCCACCCGATACGACGTCCTATAATTACACCGTCGGTCCAAGCTACTCGTCAACCTCACTGACGGCGGCGTTCTCAACAGCCTTCAGCGGAGATGGAAGCAAGTTCGCTGTTGCCAGTCAGGAGGGCGTCGTAGCGGTGTGGGATGTTAGGAGTACGCGCCCGTTGAAAGTATTTCACACTGACAGGTCCCGAGAGACCAGCCCGACTGGGTTGGTAGGTAATGGAGGTGCTTCAGGGTGGCTGTCGGATGACCCTTGGGAGTGGACGCGGGGGACCAAGGCACCTGGGTGGTGTGTTCGCAGTGTCAAGTTCAATGGCGGAGAAGGAGGCAGGTTGGGTAAAGAGGTTATGGCGTTTACAGAGGTGTGTTTTTCCCTTTCATATCTTCACAAGATCACACTCACTAACTCGAGATAATTAGCACACCTCCCTTGTGCACCTCATCGATGCACGTACATTTGAGACCCACGATATCATTCCTGTTCCAACCCTCCAACGACCCAAGCCCAAACTCCGCGCGCCTTCCGTTGCAACTTCCACCGCAACCTCAAACACGCGATCCACTTCGTCAAGACGCGTTATACCTTCGAGTTCGACGGCGGCAGGAAGTTCAACAGGAGAAGGTGCCAACCTTCAAAGACACAGAACCATACTACGAAGGGGCGTGCCACCAACAAGCCACGCCCGACTGACGCGTACTGGTTCAACTTCAAACGCTAGGCAGGAACCGCCGGGATGGGGAGCTGCGGATCCATATAATCCCGACTGGAGTGGCTTGCTACGTCCTATGCCACCCTCCCTGTCGGTGCCACCCTCTCCTCCCTCGCCACCGCTTGCTTCTAATCATCTGCCGTCCTCCATGACGCCGCCTCCTCCCTCGCCACCGCGTGTGCATGGGGTGGGACCGCGGCGCCATTTTGCGACTCGATTTGCGACGCGTGGCGGACGCCCACGGCGAAACGAGGCCGCTGCTACTTTCGTGGCGGGTATCAACACTCTCGCCGAACCCAGAGCCGTCACCATGCCGAGGGCGAGATCAGAGAGTCCGGCGCAGCAGACGCGCACTCCGGGTATTGTACAAGCCCTGAGCGACACGTTCCGCATCCCGGGTATGGGTGTATCGCCTTCCTCGCCGCCACGGCCTGCAAGCAGTGGGAGCGGGACGTATTCTCCGCCGGCCAGTATTGGAGATTCGACCTGGCGCACGTTGGGGGGTGGTGCTGGACCGTCGACGACGACAACGGTAGCGCGGCCTTCGACTCCGCCTTGGGCGCGGCTTGTGGATCTCGCGTCTGAACATGGAGAGGGAAATCAGGATCATGGGGATGAAGATGACGATGAGATGACTGTGGATGAATATGATGCACTCACACACACGGCCAGTCCACCTGGCCACGAATGGGGCCCTCTCGGACCGTTGGGCTCGACTGTACGGCACCGGCTTAACCGTCCGGAAGGCGGGATTTTCGAAGCGGACGATGATGACATCGTCGTCGTTCCTGACCTCGGCGACCGCGACGTGGAGAGCGATGTGCATGCTTTGCTTGCTGTGCATGGGATACCAACTCGATCGCCCGAAGGGTCTGCGGGTGGTAGCAATAGTTCCGGAGGGGATGAAGTCGAAGAAGCGTACAGGGGGTACGCCGATATGGATCGGTTCATGTACGACTATTTTGAAAGAGAGCCAGAGCAGGCGGTGTCGAGGAGCACAGTGGGGGCTGAGTACGGCTCAAGTCACCACCAAGAGGAACTGCAAGAGGAAAGTGATGGGATGGATGTGGATGGTGATGAACGCCGCAATGAGGAGGAAGAAGAAGAAGGGGAAGAGGAGGAGGATACCGAGTGTCCTTCGGATGAGGACAGTTCCAGGATCGGGTCGTCTTTCAGCGCTTCGCGTCGTATCCGATCTTCAGGCTCGCCTTCCTGGCAACTCGCTTCACCCACGTCGCGTGGACACACCCCGACGTCGAACGAGTATAAGCCGGAGCACTCTTCTCTTACCTCTTCGCGAGGTAACACGTCAACCAGGAAATACGGTTACTACGATGGGCTTGATATCGCTGGGATGTGCTTCGACCCTTGGGGCGAGAGAATGTACGTCGCTGGTGTGGGCATCGGTATTGGGAATTCCGGGAGGCTAGTTGGGATGAGGGGCAGTTTGGTGAGCGGAGAAGGTGTGGGTATGGGTGCTGTTGTTGAGTGGGGTGTGAGAGGTGCGGAGAAACGGTGGTTTGTGGATGATGGTTGGAGGTAGGAAGGGATGAGTGTTTTTTTTCTTTCTTGCTTTCTTTCTTTTTGTGGTTTTGCATTCTCTTGTTACGTTATGCTCCTCGCTCAATTGGACTTCTGGTATATTTGTACTTGTATCGATTTTTCCACTGCAGTCTCATTTCTAGTCTATGCATCACGACCTCCACATTCTAGCCCCTTTTTTGTTTCTGTCCTCCGTATAATATATAGTATTATCCTGCAGATTATGAACAATCATATTGGTTTTCTTAGTTATTTGGAAGAATGACATTATGCATATTACAACTGGAGTCATTTGTACTACCGTCATATCCATCTGAGCTCAATCCTGAAATCCACACTCTGACTGGCCAATAATCGAGGAAATTGTGCCTTCCTGACTTGCTCAAATGATTCAGCCATGCGATCGATTTCGGGTCCGTGGCGAGATAAAACGCGAATGGTAAGGAGGAACGTCTTCAGCGCTGGCCACTTGGAACTTGCAAGCGCCGTATCGAGCTTCCCCCACTCTTCTGCACTACTGTCCCAGAGAGTAACCTCAATGGTCAGTTCAACGACATTTCCCCCTGCTATCTTCGCCAGCTCGCTAGGAATAGTACCCTGATAGATATCGTGGTTGGGATCGGGAGATTCGGACAAGCTAGCAACCTTGAGGACTCGGATATGTGGTGTGATGATATCGCCAAAACCAGCAAAGGCAGAGTTGCAAGGTACTGAAATAATATGGTTGAAAAAAAAAATCAAGAAGCCTGAGGAAAAGTCTTACTAGTCAATTCAAGTTTCACAAGGTATTCGCATTGCTTCAAGAAAGTGCGAAGGGCATCCATATCATCTACATTGACCGAGAGAGAGGCTAGTCCAGTAAGATCTATGACTGGAAGGCCGTCAAAACGTCTTGCATCAGTGATCTGTTTGATTCCAGACATTCCTTCAGAGTCAAAAAGGAGTTCTCGGAGTTGGACTGATTTTTCTGGTAATATTATGGGTGTAACAGGCGCGGCGTCGGTAGAGTTTTCGAAGAAAGTTGTAGAATAGAATTTCAGAATTTTCAGACACCGCAGGTTGGCGGCGTGAACGAGATCAGCGAGAAGGAAGTTGTCAACACTACGAAGGGTCAGAGTTGTGAAGGTAGGTAGGTACATGAGCCGAAGCAGAGCATTTCGAACTGGCCATTGCAGAGTTCTCCAATCGAGGAAATCCCAATGCGAAATAGTGAGAGACTCCACTTTTGTCAGGCGTTGCAAAGTACACAGGAAGTCATTAGGCCCGTCATCCCACTTCCCGAAACTGAGTTCAAGATGACGTATGTAGTTGGCGATTGCAGGTGCGCGATTTATGAGTTCCACCGACTTCCTTTGGGCTCCCTGGTTGACAATTTTTCTGGTTGCAAAAATGTGTTTCCTGCACAGATGAAGAAATGAGCGGGAAACGCAAGAACAGTCCTGGACAGAAGTCTGATTGTTCTTCTTCGATGCAAGCATGTCAATGACAATTTCGCAAATCTCCAGAGGAAGAACAGGTTTCCGGGAAAATATAAGTTGTGTCGAAGCCATTCTTCCAACTATAGGCTGGTCTTGACAATGTAAGAAAGGAGGTAAGGGAAGTATTAGGAACTGGAACAGGTCAGGCGTTGCAAAGTACACAGGAAGTCATTAGGCCCGTCATCCCACTTCCCGAAACTGAGTTCAAGATGACGTATGTAGTTGGCGATTGCAGGTGCGCGATTTATGAGTTCCACCGACTTCCTTTGGGCTCCCTGGTTGACAATTTTTCTGGTTGCAAAAATGTGTTTCCTGCACAGATGAAGAAATGAGCGGGAAACGCAAGAACAGTCCTGGACAGAAGTCTGATTGTTCTTCTTCGATGCAAGCATGTCAATGACAATTTCGCAAATCTCCAGAGGAAGAACAGGTTTCCGGGAAAATATAAGTTGTGTCGAAGCCATTCTTCCAACTATAGGCTGGTCTTGACAATGTAAGAAAGGAGGTAAGGGAAGTATTAGGAACTGGAACAGGGTGAGTCGGAAAAGGCCGTGAATCTTGATGTCAATAGACGACTCAGATCAATGTGGTTTTTTACATTATCATATTCAGCCGCTGGTTAGCACGAGCCTACATTCGTCTTATTGACATGGACTTTAAGATATCCGTCCCACGTGATATGTATTACTGGATAATATGATATATGGCTGCTGATTTGAGACGTAAGTTACCAGTAATTTACCAGTAAAAAACATCGCGGTCAAAACCCTACAGTTTTTTACCCACTAGCCCCAGGATGACGAAGCACGTGACATTTGCATCAAATGAGTATGAGGCTCGTGACCACTTGCCTGATGACGGTCAATCGTCACCGTACTATGCCCCACATCTTTGCATCTTTGCAGGTCGATGCCAGGAATTGCGAACTACTCTGCTTGGATTGAAGTTGATGGAAAAGAATTACCTGAATACGATGTTCAGTACCCTGACAATGGAACCCGAGTGACATGTTGGATCCCTTCTGAGGCTGGGAAGGTTTGCTATTCTGCTTCGCGCTCTCAAATGATACATTGGCTGATATCTGACTTAGAAATTTGTTATAGCATATAAAGGCGCGCTTCGGGGATCTGGAATGAGTACAAAAGTAACCGTGGACGGCATTTATTGCGGTGGGAAGGTGATACGGGGCGAAGGCAGGAAGCGCAGGCCCGTTGCATATCACAAAGGCGTATCTACGTCCGAACGGACATATAAGCCTTATATCTTCTCAGATTGCCAACTCACCGGTAATTAAGATCCTCCTACCGCAGAACTACAACTGACACTTCTGAAGACGATGACAGTGCCCTTGGACTCGCTCCTGGTATAGGGGAAATCATCTTGGATGTGAATGAGGTATCGATTCACGGGCACGTTCCTTGGACAAAAAATTCTGTTGTTCTTCCTCCGTTACACATTCATGAGCGAGCGAAGAAGGGAGTTGTTCACGGAACCCAGTGAGATGGATCCTTCCTTGCCTCATATCATATGCTCAAATACAAATGCACCAAAATAACAGGCTAGGAGAGGAGGTTTTTCGTCGTCCAAAACGTTACATGGACAATACAACAGTAATCCGAAAATTGGTTTCGTTCGTTTTCAAGTACCGACCCATTGGTCAGCCTTACTTCTTTCGAGTTTCCCCTGAAGTAAGAGTTAACCCTGTTCTTTGAAGCTGTTTTAATGGCCGATGGAACTGCCCCGAAAGAAAAGAATACACCTCGCGAAAGTCGGAAGCCATTAGCAGATCCTGAAGATATTATTGATCTGACGCTAGACAATGAGGTGCATGCCAGGCGCAAGAAAGGGCCCAAACCCAGCGAAAATTCCAATGCGGCCGTCAAGACGGAGATCAAGAAGGAGAGGTCAATCACATTTGATACTGAGGTTATCGACTTGACGACATAATGGACAGTCAATAACCTTAGAATTCTTCAATTGGCTACTTTTGGATTACCCATTATTATATCCGAACTCTACCGAGCTCCAACTTGAAATCCAGATTCTTACTCGCCAACAATCGGGGAAATTGTGGCTCCAAGTCCTTGAACTGCTCAAATTCAAGCAAGGAGTGATTGTCTCCAGGTTGGTCAGGTAACAGGCAGATTTTAAGGCGGACCGCCTTTAGCACTGGCCATCCGGAGTTTGTGAGCGTCATATCAAGTATCCCCCATTCAGCTCCACTCCTGTCGTTACTCCCGTGGATATCGACAATGATGCTCAGGCTTTCGAGAACATTTTCTCCTGCTATGCTCTCAAGCTCACCACAAAGTCCACCCAGATGGTCATCGGTATCGTCATTGATAGAGATGGTAAAATTAGCGGTCTTGAGAGCTCGAATATGTGGTAAGATTATAGAGCCAAAACCGGTAAAGGTGAGGTTGAGAGGTACTGAGATAATGCCATTTAAAGGACTTCAAGGAGGCTGACAAAAGTCTTACCGGTCAAATCAAATTCTGTGAGCTGCTCGCTCCGCTTCAAGAAAGTGCGAAGGGTATGCATATCGCCCAAACCGAGGCACTTGACTGAGACAGAGGTTAGTTCAGCAGCATCGATGACGGGAAGGCCATCAGAACGTCTTGCGCTAGTAATCTCCTTGATACCAGATGAATTGGTGTTAGAGTAAATAACGAGTTCATGGAGTCGGATTAATTTAGCTGGTAATATTATGGGGGTAGAAGGCGCATCGGCAGAATCTTCGAAGAAGGTGCAATAAATGACCTGCAGACACCGCAGGTTGGTGCCATGAACGAGATCAGTGACAAGGAAATTTTCAATACCACCAAGGGTCAGGGTAGTGAGGCTAGGAAGGTGCATGAGCCGAAGCAGTGCATTTCGAACCGGCCATGGTAGAGCTCTCCAATTGAAGACTTCTTCAAGATATGCAGCCTGAATGGCGAGCGACTTCAGTATTGTCAGTTGTTGCAGAGCCCGCGGGAAATCGTCTAGCATTGTCCTAAGGTCGTTCTCCATGAAATAGAATTGAAGGCAACGTATGTAGTTTCCGATTGCGGGTGTACGTTTTATGAGTTGCGTGAAATCCTCCAGGGCGTGGTATGAGCCCTCATCTGTATCCGAATGAGATGGCTCCGAGGACCACGAGGGATCCCCAATCTTTATCGTCTCGAAAATGTGTTTCCTGCAGAGAGGAAGAAATGCCTGGGACACAAGGGCGCATTTTTTCACCGAATTCAGATGGTCATTCTTGTCCGATGCAAGAATATCGATGACAATTTCGCAAACATCCAAACAAACGGGCTTCTCGGCAAGTCGTGTCGGCGACCCTGTTATAACCATTCCTCTCCTCCTATGATAGCCCGGTCTTGAGGAGTTGAAGAGGGAGCTCAAGGAAATTTGGAATCTGCAGCCCGGGCCAAGGAATTGGGTCCCAACTTGAGACAAGACTTTCCGGACGAGAGGAGTCAGATGAGACCTGAGGCCTGAATCTTCAGGTTTATTGATGTCATGGCATGGTTCCAGTCTGCAGAGAATGCAGAATTTATTGCACATAAGTCACCCCGGGCCCGACCGCAAGCTGCAAGGTCGATTTTATCCTCGAAGCAACCTCCAATATTCGCCAGCCTCTTTCTTTCGACTTCTCGGGTGTGTTCGCGATTAGGAGTTCCTATGTCAAGTCGTTAGGTGCCCGTCGATAAGATTCTGATTTTTGTCAAGTACAAATAAAAAAAGCCTCCGCATTTTGTTAGTCTGACTATGGGTGGCTAATTTTGATCAAGAAATCAGCTATTTACGTCGCGATACCCCCGGCAATGAAACTTGAAAATCAACCGTCATGACCACCCCAATTGGCATGAATCTGGTCAACGTCTAGTGGCATCCGTATCCACGCCAATGGCCATCCAATATGTGTTTGCTGCAGACAGCGATTCGAATCATATCAAAAATTCAAGTTGTCGTTCATGCTATTGATTCTCAAAAGTTTTAGGAAGAGTAATTTGTACACCCTTATAGACAGGTGAGCCGAAACCTGAAATCTACACTTTTACTCGCCGATAATCGAGGAAATTGGGCCTTCTTGAGCTTCCTAAATGGTCCAATCAAGGCATCGGATCCATTGCGTTTGTAAAGGCGGATTGTAAGAAAGACCGCCTTTAACGCTGGCCACCCGGAGCTTGTGAGCACCGTATCGAGCATCCCCCATTCAGCTCCGCTCTTGTCATTTCTTTCCCGGAAATCTACGGTAATGCTCAGGCGTTCGAGGACGTTTTCTCCTGCCATCTTTGCCAGCTCGCCAGGAAGGCCACCCAGAGGGTCAATGCGGTTGTTATTGACAGAAGTAGACAAATCAACGATCTTGAGAGCTCGGATATGGGGTGTGATCATATCACCGAGACCAACAAAAGTAAGGTTGGAATGTACTGAAATAATGTGGTTGAAAAAGGATTCAAGGAGGGTGAAGGAAGTCTCACCGGTCAAATCAAATTTTATAAGTTGCTCGCTTTGTTTCAAGAAGGTGCGAAGGGCAACTATATCGTCCACACAGTTGCACGTGACGGAGACGGTGGTCAGTTGAGTAGGATCTATGACTGGAAGGCCATCGGAACGTCTTGCGTTAGCGATCCATTCCATACCACCGGTACTAGATTGAACACTGAGTTCCTGGAGTTGAACTAATTTGGCTGGCAATATCATGGCGGTAGGAGGCTCGTCGGCAGAATCTTCGAAGAAAGTGGTAGATTTGAGTTTAAGACGCTGTAGGTTGACACCGTGAACAAGGTCAGTGACCAGGAAACCGTCGATAAAGCAAAGCGTCAGAGCAATGAGTGTAGGAAGGTGCATGAGCCGAAGCAGAGCATTTCGAACTGGCCATTTTAGATTTCTCCACTTGAGGGATTTAAATTGTGAAATAGCGAGCGACTCCAATCTTGTTAAGCACTGCATAGTACGCGGAAAGTCATCTAGCTCATCGTCCTCCTCGAAACAGAGTTCAAGATGGCGTATGTAATTGCCGATTGCAGGTGTGTGTTTTATGAGTTGCATGAACTCCTCCAGGACATGGTGTGGGCCCTCGTCTGAATCCGAATAAGATGGCTCCAAGGTTCCCAAAGGATCGTCAATTTTTATCGTCGCGAAGATGTGTTTTCTGCAGAGAGGAAGAAATGATTGGGAAACGAGAGAGCATTTCTTGACGGAAATAAGACCTGGATCGAGCTTGTTCGATGCCAGGATATCGATGATGATACCGCAAACATCCAGAGGAAGAACGGGTTTTGGGGCGAGTCGTGGCGATGACCGTGTGCTAACCATTCCTCTCCTCCACCGACAGCTCGGCTCTGAGGAGTTGCGGAGGGACCTAATGTAAAATTGGGGTTCGTAATCTAATAGCGGAGACTGGAAAGACCAACCTGAAGAAGTGGTCAGAAAAAGAGCTCAGACAAAACCCAGGGCGAACTTCGAAGTGACCTTGGTTGAAAACTTTGTGACAGTCGGATCAATTTTGTCCGGTTGAACCAAGTGGTTTGTATCATCACAACCACTCAAACCTCACATTTATTGGTTCAAGCGAACCAGTCTCAAGTTTACGAGGTTTACTGCATGGAAATCACGTCAGTCTCTCACATGCGAGGTTGATTCTCCGTCTTCTGTCTTTGGACACCTCTCGACATATCTCGGTCCGTCAAATTTATACCAAATTCTCCTGACCTATCTCGAAATGAGCTCAACGCGAAACCCAGTACCATCAATGGGGACTTTCTGGACAAGGCTATGCCCTAGTCCCGCATGGTCCCTTTGTCATTTCTCTTGCTCAAGACCAAGGTCCTTGTGGTTTTCTGTGAGTTATATCACGACTTGCTTTAATTTATTTATTCTTTTTCTCTTTTTTTTTTTTTTTTTTTTTCAGAGTTGTGAACCCATCTTCAGCGCCGACTACTTGGAGATGCATACGGTTGCCCCTCATTCCTTATTGGCATCGCTGGCCCTTGCATGATTATCTCTGATGCTGTTCTTACCGACCGGTTTATTTCTCAACACCCGACGGATTACATCTATCTTGATGGATTGCCGCATCTTGGAAAGCGACTTGACGGGAACGCAAATGTTCTGAGGATTTTGAAAGAAAGTATCATGGAATTGGAGCCATCCTATGTCGGCCTCCATCCTGTATCATCCCAGTCCAAGCGCCGATCAAAGCCCTCGATATTGAGAATACCGTCCACTGTTACATTCACCAGCACGGCTTTTCCGCCATCGATCTCGCCTTCACCCCCACGCGTCGGGTGATTTATTACTCTTGGCGGAAGGTATACTTATCGACCTCTACGTCGATCACCTTCTTCTTCATGATTCAAATGAGGCTGCATTTAAGCCATTGCCCCGAACTTCTCACTGCGATGCAACTTCGACGGGCTATTGTCAAATTCAACCCCACATACTGTTACCTTGTACCCGAGCCTTTCGTAAAGAATTTATTGGCACCAAAACTCTGGTTTCGTGAAAAGGTGAAGGCGGAATGTGTGTCATTGTGATATGATGAAGGGTGCTGGTGATCTGCCTTCGTTTCCCCCGAGGCGATACCTTGGTCTTTGGTGTTGTACGAGCTCCGAATGCCATTCCTTGCGAAGATCCTATGTATAGCAAGGGTGCTGTTCTCGTCGCCTTCGATTGATGTGGCAAATATTAACACGACTTTATAGAGTGACAGCAAACCTGAGGTCTATTCCCCGGTGGAAATATTTTGTGTGAGGATGGCTCTTATATACTTGGTCAGATGGCTCGAGAGGGGAGCTCCAGCGGTCTGGATTCCAGTTAATGGCTGTGCTTGCGTTGTTGGTGTGCCTTCATCTACCTTCTCATAAAACTCGGGAATAGTGCATCGGGGGACTACCGGGAGCTCTTCGTCTCCACTTCCCTCTCTGCGCCCTATGTCTCTCGCTCATCCTCGATTCTTTATATCTACCTGCACCAATCGTTTTGCCGATAATTTGTTCATCTCTGTGCTTCTCATAGCAAGCTCCAATCACGAGATATTCAATCTTGTACATAGTCGGAGTCACGTGCATGCTAGAAAGCGTTGGACTATATTGGTCACCTCTCCAAAACCATCTTGTCCTTATACTCTATTGTTCTCTAACTCGCCCAACGCCATTTCCAAATATCTTCCTGCCCAACGTTGTACAACATCATTCCCTTCCTACCTAGTAATCCCACATTCCAGAACTCGACATGCCCTACCTTAATGGCTTCAACGCGTCCATCATCGTCAACGATACAGAAGTGCCTCACTACGCTGTTGATGTTGATGAAGAATCGAGAACGATGACCTGTTGGATACCTTCTGTCCCGGGCGGGGTAACTGTTTCCTCCGAATTCTGCATATATCCAGGCTCACCTCTGCTTTCGGGTAGAGGTTTTCCGTGACTTGGAGGTGTCTAAAAGGCTTCATGGACACCCGAGGTGAGGTGTACATTGATGGCTCCAGCGTAGGGAGCGAGTTTATCCGCCGACAGACCTATAAGGGGATGAAAGGAAAGTTCTCCACCGTGGAGAAGGGAAACATGCCTCTTTCCAACTTTCAACCGTTCTCGTTCTCTGACGTTCAAGTCGACGGGTTGGGTGAGTTTCATATATGCGCATATATTATATTTTGGTAAGTGATGGATATCAAATCTACAGAGCCACCATCGTCGACCCCAGACCTCGGCGATATTCGAATTGTTATCAACCGGATCGGTAAGCGCCCAATCGCCTTTGTGCTTTGAAGACGCCTAACCTTTTTTTTTGAAAGATGCCTCGATAAAGTGAGCTCCATTCTCTTATTTGGCGAGGTAAATCTAATTGCGTCCATGGAGTCTCGATCACAAAGGGAAGGATAGAGAAAACACAGGAGCGGAGGCGACGACAGAGAGCGACCAAGTCGAGAAAATAGCCACGTTCATCTTCAAGTACCGCACTTTGGGTATGTCTAGTTTCAGTTCTGAAAAGCCATGTGTACTACCACTCATTCTTGATAGAAATTTTGGAAGCCCAATCGATTCCGTCTCGTGAGGCCACCTATCGTCCTGCGCTCGCACCTCCGTCAGAATCGTCCTCCGGGACTCTGGTAGCTGACTCAGCCTTGAGGCAAATCAATCTGCCCAACTACAAAGAGCTCTTCTCCGTGTCCTCCGACCGCGCAACAAACAAACGCAAGTACGAGGAGATCATGGCTCATGATGACGATAATCTGGAACACGAGATTCGTCGGCTCCAGGTTCGTTTATTCTTTGGGTTTCGGAACGTGGTTTTTTTATTTCTACCTATAGGCACAGTTGAATGAGCTCCATGCGACGAGGAGAACGATGAAAAGAATAAAGAACGGTCCCGGGAGGTGTCGCAAGCCTAGGTTTATCTACCAGATGCTCAAGAATGGTGCAGCTGCAGTAAAAGAGGGGAATAAGAGTGCGCCGGCATGAAGAAAGTTTGAAGCGCGTTATAATTCTTTCACCACCATCCTATTTCATTGGTCATCGTTTTGTACTGTACTTAAACATGTCGGAGCGTCTTTCCCTGGGTGTCTCCGAGTCCCACTATCCCTTCAAATTAATGAAATTTAAAATATTTTTGTCCTGTCCATGGTCATCGCTTCCGAAGAGTTGGGGTTTCTCATTTGGATGCAGGCCATGTGGGCCGATGGCCTGACTTGAACACTGCAGCGCCTGACTCTCACCATTTTGCAATAATGAATTTCTCGATTGGATATCCTAACATCTTCACTCAATATCGCAATTGACAATTCATGCAAGGAAAATATTACGAGAGGATCTTTGAAGAGATTTGCTGGAAGATTATAACAAGTTATATGCAGTAATGAAAGTATGCAGTAATGAGAGAGGATCGAGGGAAAGATAGCAGGCGATGAAGAATTTCCGTACGTAACTGGAACCTAGGTCTATGTAGTAGTCTTTTATCTTTGATGAAAACAGTCCCAGAAAAGCCGTTGAACCTGTGCGGAGAATATAACATATCGAATTTCACTCCAATTAAGTCAAGTCGATCACTTCGCCAGGAGTGAAGAATGGTCCATGCTCCTTCTTCACCTTCTTTCGAGTGGGGTTATCTGGGGTACTTTCCTTCTTCACAGCTCGCTTATTTCTGAGCTTTTCCAGTTCGGCCTGAGAAGGGATTATTAAGGGGAGAGGTATTCAGAAAGACTTGAACACACTAAGAGAACCTTTTCGCGCTGAGTGTACTCATCATCATCATCCATGAGTTCCGCCTGCACCTCAGCTTCTTCAGCTTTGACCTCAACCGCGGAGAGCCTTCGCTTTATAGAATGGGATTGGGTTGGAGCCGCAACAGAAGGAGATCGTGGGATGGGCGTAGGTGTATCAATGGGCTCGAAAGCGGCTGGTGGAGGGGTTGGGTCACGGGGAGCAATACCAGCTCGTTGGAGAACGTCTAGAATGGATACGAATTCGAAAAACAACTTTTTGTTTGGGTTGATCTCGCTCACTCAGAGGTCGATAACGAAATGTGAACTTGGCCAACATCTCCTTCGGATCGTATTTATACGTGTACCTCGACTGGGATTTGGTCTTTTCCCGAGCTTTCTTCACGAGATGCTCCATCTCAGTTTCTTCACCAAAACTAGCCTGAGTTGTACCATTGAACAAGACGGCAAGAGAGGAAGAAACTCACCCAACCTGGTGCAGAACTTTGCCTTTCGCTAGAACTTCCGGGATTTGCAGCACGGGGTGTTCTTTCTTACCAGCTACCTCGTTTGGTTGTGTCCTCAAAACTTTACGCTTCAGGGCGCTGTAAATTCTCATTTCGATTACTCCAACGTTTTGCATGAGTTCAGAACCGGAAACAGCCCCGTTAACACCTGTTTCTTCATCTATGACCGTGGTGAACATTTGAAAACTTTCTGAATGGATGAATAGAACCGACCAGTCACGTTTAACGAAGAGAAGTTGAAGGGTCTTCCCGTCGTTTCTGTGATTTTAAGACAGGTCCAAACTAGCGCAGAGTTTTTAGCCTCGAGGACAGATCGAACGACTTCTTTTCCATCCATGTAGAGAAAGGATGCGCAAATAGCGTTGGGTGGTTTCTCGACAAGGAGGGTGAAGTTCTGGGAGAGGCCAACAAAAAATAAGCCATACGAATTTATTGGTTTTGTTTCTTTTTTCACAAAAAAAGCCTTGATGGAGGCTACTTACCTTGCCGACTTCTGATGCAATCCAACAACTAACATGCTTTTTCTCCTTGTCCACTGATAATGCATGACATTCGAGCTCTTGTCCGTCAACCTTAATGAAAGCAGCGAACTTTTTGAATTCCAAACGTGATGGCGCCATGTGAATATGGTAGCAGGGTGTTCGTGGGTCCAGGGAACGTGGGGAGTTAGTCCAATAAATCCGGGCGGAACCACACACGAGCTGTTACTCGTTACGTTGTGTCATATGATGTGACAGGTGCGTTCTACGACGCGTCAATTTGAATGGACTCCGATAACCCCGATTCCGGGTTCTGGCTCTTCTTGCATACTCGCCCATCGACATTCAAACAAATACGATCAACATTGCACCATAAAAACGATATCAACACTCCATCCATTTGAGTCACACCCCAGCTACTTATTCTTGTCCGCCAGAACACAATCGCGCATTTACCCCTGGCAAGCACCCTTGCCAGCAGCGTGGCAGCAGTCAACAAACTTTCCCCAGCTGGTCAATTTCGTCCAATATTTCCTGCTCGAGCTCGACTGATACCCAGACGCGCCCTGCGCTTTGCCACAGGCGTACGTGGGTCCGACACCGGGGAGGACGCAGTCGGCGCTGGATCCCTTGGTGGCATTGCACCAGAAAATTCCGTTGACTCCGTACGCGGAGGAAGCACTCATGGCGAGCGTGGTGGCAACGAGGAGGGTTTTGAATTGCATGGTTTGGTATGAACTGCGGGAAAGACACTCAGTTTACAGCGAATCGAGATGAGCGAGTGGACTCACATTTCTTTGATGGTAAAGTCGTGTAGTAGAAACTAGACGGATTTGCGCAACAGGTCAGTAGATATCCTCATAGAAAGAGATTAAACAAGCTTACCTGTCGAACGGTGGGCAGGAAGTTTCTGAGGAAGATGGCCCTACCCACACGTCTTTTATACCTCGTCGACTCCACCTTCAAGTACCGTGAGGTAAATGTTTCCGTAGTACACCATGTGGAAGTTTCAGCGACATCTAGATTTCTCAACGATAATCATCTAATTTACCGACAATTAATTTACAGCTTGTCACAACCTTTAAGCGAGGGATGTCGTCACTTACTGGATCGCATCAAACGACCAAATGGGACTTGCATACAACAATGAAGGAATTCCAGAAAAAAAATTTCTTGAAGAAAACAACCCCTTTTCACCTGGAAATTATGGTAGCGTGGTAGTAGTGGACTGCAAGGAGGTTTCACTGAGAACCTTGGTCATCCACATTTCTCAACGATAGTCATCTGCATCGGACGTAGGTATTCACATCAGCCCGCACTTCGGGGAGTCCTATCATTCGGACTGGTCAAACACCACCCTCAATTTTTATGCTCCACCTTTCTGATCTGCCATTGGCATTTTAGGATATATTTTTTGCGAATTGCCGGACAAAATAGCTCACCGGGTTGATGTTAGCAGCCTTGCGATTTATCTGGTCTAATTTATGTAATGTGATTTGAATGTACGCCTGAGGATGGGAGCGCTGGACGTCTGCGCTTGACTAACTTCGACATTTGTCGTCCATGTGTTAGATATCCCAGTGTCTACGGTTGGATCTGGACTTGGTGATTAATAAGGCATATACAGTCCAAGGCCATATTGTGTCCTCTTTCCTCTTCCTCCTCCTGCTGCCTTGAGGATTTATCTTGAGCTTCGGAGCTTGACGTGAGTCGGCGGCCGTGTTTCGAAAACTTTTTATGATTGACATCAAATGCGCGGGATGCGCAGATAAATTGCTTTATAGCATCCATCAAACATGAAGGGGAGCTAGAGATGAGCTTCTTGCATGCGGCCGTGTTACGGTTTGCTCCACTCTTAAAGTCTTTGGTGACGCCCGTGATATATTTATTACTATCTTGGGTTTGTTGTTTCCTAAAACTTCCATATGCATTATCTTGCCTGGGCTGGGGTCCAAGACCAAGGAACGGAGAGGCGCAGCATATGTCGAATTAATGGAACTGAAACTTCCAGTGGTCCACCTTTTTTCATTCTTCCTCATTTGCCTTGGCATCGAAGTGACAATCGGAGGTAAAGCGTTGGATTTCAAGCTGGATGCGAGATGGTGACCATCGTATATCATATGGTTATGTTCCCTCCAGGCTCCGGTTTCTTTGGTGGTAGGTATCTTGAATTACTTTTGCCCATGCGGTTGAATTGCTTGAATTTTGATTACTCACAATGTTTTGGGGACGACGTTTGTTGTTGTTCTTTAGGTTAAAAGGAAGGCTATGTCTGCTCTCTTCGTAATTCCGTAGATTGCTTCCGAAATGTTTCATGTAGGAAATTGTTGATGAGTGGAGAATCACAGGAACTTCCAACTCGGCGTGTGGCTCGTCCTATCGCTTGTAGGTCATGTTGGTTTTCTCCAATAAGCATAATTGGAATGCTGATCTGGTTACTCATCGCATCAAATCGCTCGATGAATCACGATATTGGTGGTGCGTTATGGAAGGTGGCGCACAAGATGCCTGTCAAGGTGGATCTCTCAATGTTTTTTTTACGTTCATGTATGCAACCTCGCCTGCTTGCACGCCCTTACGATCGAGTTCGTCTCCCATTTTCTCCAACCCGCGGTAGACTTGCACTTAGTTTGGCAAAAAGTCAGTCAGTCCAAGTCGGGGTGATAGGGATCCGGATGATCGTCGTGATTGTCACTTTCGGTTTGTCTTTCCCACGCTCAAGCGCTTAAATAATTCGCAGGGCCTACTTACCCTGAGAATCATGATGATTATCAGCAATTTATCCGCAGCCCATGCGCGGATAACAAGTGTGACGTGAACTTGAACATCCCTGCCACATAAGCATGCTCATTCACCCTTCCACCCCCTAAATTCTACCTAAAGAATGCTTCCAGTTCGTCTCGGGAACAAGTTCTCCAGCGGCAACCCCTACATAAGTCGGTATTGGGTGGAAATGAGGAATTAAAGTCATGAGCCTCTGAATCCCAAAAGGGATGTGGAGGAGCCAATTTCACGCGAGACAGTGACTTCATTGTTTAAGCGAGCTACATTGCTTTACAGCGATACAGTAGATCCTTCTATACACTGGCGATACCTAGCAATTACTGTCCCATAAGAAAAGACCGTCGTTCGCTCGACTCGGACGACACTAGTATTGGACCAACTCCGCGAGGTGATTTTGTAATGATACCTGGCGCTAAGTATTCAATGGCAACGAGGCGCCATTGTCCGCACATACAAAACACGAACTTGCTCAGAGGTATACTTGTTACATGAAGTTGTCTGTCACGTCAAATCTATTACTTCCCCACGAGGGAAGAATTTCTCGTGCTCTTCTAACTTCACCCTTTTCCAAGGTCGATTGCTTGATTTCAATGCGGACTTATTTACCGCCTGTTCGCGTCTCAGTTTCTCCAGCTCTGCCCAACCCAATTCGAAGGAATTATGGGAAGAGAACATGAACATGATTGCTTGAAACTTGGATATCGGCATGAACCCACCAATAAAGCCTGTTCTCGTGCACGATAATCTCCGTCGTCTGTAGTGGCGATAGCCTTTAACGCATCCGCATCCGTTTGGAGATCAGGTAATGGTGATTTTGTTTTATCTGAAAGACTGTGCAAGGAATTATCGGGATCACGTTGCAGTCGCGGCATGTACACATCGACGATGGGCTTAGATTTAGGTGGAACACAAGAAATTTCCTGTGGAGCAATACCAGCTCTTTGCAAGACATCTAAAAATTTCTGTTGGTAGAGGTTTAATAAATAGGTAAGTTAAAATCGCACCTAGCGGTCGATAACGAAAGGTAAATTTTGCCAGCAATGCTTTCACATCATAGGTGTGAGTTCCTTCATTCCTGGTTTGGTTCTCACTTCTTCCCCATACCTAGTAGATGATGTGAGTTTCCTGCGCATGGTAGTGAGTCCAACATATTGGTCGATCAACGCACGCAATTTGGTGTATGACCTTTCCTTTCACAAGACGCTCTGATGCAATCACCGGAGGGCGCATCCCCTTCTCGGGGCTATCATTGGGCTTCTGTGTCTGAATTTTGCGCTTGACCGTGCCATAAACCTCAATTTTGATTGTTCCAACGTCATTCAGGACCGTTGATTCTAATACGGCGGTGTCGACACTTGTCCCTTCGTCTGATGTAGCAGAGTCCATCAAAATATGTTGAGGTATGGAGAATAACACACATACCAGATACATTCAAAGGCGAGAACCTGAAGTGTCTACCCGTCGTCTCCGAGGTCTCTAGACAATCCCAAGTTTTAACGCCAGTTGAGGGCCCCAGATTGAGATTCACAACTCGGGAGCCATCCATCGTAACGATTGTCCTAAAGAAGCTTCGAATTTCTTTTTTGAAGAACACAGAGAAATTCTAGATGCACGCCGCCCAAAATAAAACGTGTCAAGAGTATCAAGGATGGGTAAAATCATTTTTTTAATGAGCTCCTGAATTCCACCGTCACCTTGTCTTCCTCCGATGCGATCCGACAGCTCATGCTTTTCCCACTTTTGTCGTCGAGTACCGCATAGCATTCGAGTTCTTTCCCATCGACTTCAATAGCGGCAGAAAACTTCTTGAACTCCAGTCGTGAATTTGACATTCTGAATCGAAGCCTGGGAGCAGCATGACATCAGGCATCTATCCTCAAAAGAGAGATGATCGCGCACAATTGAGCTCCGGACAAAGGGAGGGTGTCTGGAAGGGTTCTCTAGATATACTACTAGTATGATCTCATCTTTCTCGCTTTCTACGCATTTAAGGTTAACATTGGGGAGTAAAGTTAGTTTGAAACACGCAGGCCGACACTCACGGGCATACTGGAAATTATTATATTCTATGGGTTTGTTCTTTAGCGAGTTTATTAGCGACGCGCGCGGTAAAAAGGATTACATGGCTTATTTTGTTATTACATAATAACTAATTTCTATTATTGTTTGAAATGGGCCTGGTTCAGAACTTCGACTAGGAGGCCAACAGTTCGGTGCGTAGAACGATAAGATATGATAATTGTCGGGAATGTGGCGATAGTTGTACATATGTATATGGCAGCGGCGTTGTTGAACGTTGAACGTTGAATGTTTGAACAGTCGTACGCTTGTTCCGTCAAAAGTTACAGCGTGCCACGTGGATGACGGCGATCGCTTACGGCGGCAATTTCCGTGAGGAGAAAACGTGACTAGACTCGAAACCAGTCCCCATAGGTTCAATACTTCTTCAAACGGCCGGATGGTGATTTTTCTGAAAACGGATTATCCCTCCGAATATATCCATCATACCAAAGAGGCTGGGTCGAGACTAAAACGTGACCCACCCTGCAACGAACTAAAATCGTGCGCGCCGAAAAATGCCCGAATGCCCTCGGCCGCTCAGTGCATCACTATGCGTGGCCCTGCGTGGTCGAAGCGAAGGATCGCTTCACGGAAAGTCAGATAAGAAAATCCCACGCAGGCCTTCTCTGGATTTGTTTCTCAATACATACAACACTCCGTGATCATCGATGGCAGCAAAACCTTTCGAAACAGAAATCACGAATGTCATAGCTGCACTTACAGCTCTCAGTGTGTTGAATCTCTTCACTCCCATATTTTCCAAACTTGGAGGATTCCTTTCGTCGTTTCCACCCGAAGTTGTCGTCGCGGGGCTGAAAGGCGACCCTTTTAATGCAGCAAAAGTGGAAGATTTCGTGGATGGGATTGCAGCATTTTCGGAAGGGCCTTTCTGGGAGAAGGTATTTTCAGATATCGAATAACCATTCATCGATGCTCAAAGCGCCCTGTCACCTAGCTATACAGGAAAAAATTGTTGTTGCTCTTCTTGCAAGGGGTAACCGTCTTCAACTGGTGCTACAACCTCTCGTCATACTGTGGCCACGGTCTGTCATGCAACCTTTCATCGCTCCTTAAGGCTGTACCTCCTTTTTTCGTGTCGATATGTTTTCTCGTTATCATAGTTTCAGGAATGCATCGTCACACCAACCGCCGCCATAGCCTCGCAATCGCTCACCTGTCATTCTTGCTAACGATTCAAGTGTTTTCGATGGGCGCAATCTCTTTACTCCCTACTTCCGAAGGAATCTCTGGAATTAAAGACGTTCCTCACATTAATACTCGGAGAATCGATTTTATTTGCACCCTTTTGTCTTGGATGATCGTGGTCACCACTCCAAATGCGCCTCCGACTCATTATCCACAGGAAAGAATTTACAGTCCAAAGACCCTGTTAACTTCTGGGAACTTTCCTGAGGAAAACGTTTCAGGGGAATATAGTATGTCCATTGCCACTTTGTTGAAAGCAGGCTATGATTTACGCAATAAAAGCGGTCTCTCTTCTCGGAAAGCTGTTCTTCTCCTACGCCGGCAGCGTTTTCATGCTTGGAGGCTCAAAAAAATTAATTACGTTTGACGAACTACCCATCCTCCCAGCTCGCCTGCGAGCCGTTGTGAATCTGTCGCAGATCAGATATGCCAGGCGTTACATCAAGCTTCCATTTGAAAGTCTCCGCCAACCAGGTTCAGGATACGAATTGGCTTACCAACTCCTCGGTGTTAATTTTCCGCTCGTGTGCACTCTACAACTCGTCTCGGTCATGACGGCAGTCACGCATTACGCTCCGATCGCATTCATCCAGTTCTTTTTGAAATACTTAGAGACGGACCCTCAGCGTAAGAACACCTCCTGGGGTTGGTTTCATGTTACCGGGATATTTATAGGCCACTTCATCCTCGTACTATGTGAGACCGTTCCTCTTCTCTGCATTCGATTGTTCTCACAGAAAACTTCCTGCAGCCACTGGTCAGCTCTGGTCATTATCTACCAACAACTTGAAGATGAACCTCAGCCTCCAGCTAAATACGCTTTTGTATACGAAAACGCTGGTCAGGAAGGATGTCCCTTCCAACACGAACGCATCACCGTCCGATGAGTCGGGTCCTTCGACGGACTTTTCGAGCAAGGCGGAGGTTATGACATTGATGACTACCGACGTTGGACGCGCTCGCGAGCTTTCAAGGCTTACGTTTTCTCTGACAGGTGCCTTGCCTTGCTTTTTGTAAGCAATTGCTGCCTAGCCTTACCCAGATGCGTGACAGATGCTGCGATTGGAATTACCATCGGAACATACATGCTGTACAGTCTACTTGGTATGACGATAGACCCCACAGCTCCTCTGCATTTGGACTCATGCTCCCCAGGTGTCTCGGCATTCGTTGGTTTGGGTGTCACCATGCTCATGACACCTCTGAACCAATTCGCGGGGCATTCGGTAGTTTACCTCCAAAGAATGGTCATGTCGTGTCGTGACGAACGCGTTGCTCTTACAAACGAGGTTCGTTTCTCCAAACAGAAATCCACATCACGGAACTGAATTTGATTACTTAGTTCCTTGGAGCCATCCGCATGATCAAGGTCGCCAATTTATTTGACCACCACGAATCAATAATGACATTGTTTACGTCGAATTGTAGTTCATGGCTTGGGAGCGAAGTTTTGAAAAGCGAATTTTGGACGTCAGAATGCGGGAGCTCAAGTACCAGAAGAAGATCTTTCTCCTTGAGGTACTCTTATCCATTAACAACCCATGTCAAGTGCTGAAGATTAATTGTAGACTCTGTGGAATTCATTGGGGTAATAATACATGAGTTATGACTCGAAATCATTGACAACTTTGGCTATAGGAATTCGATTCCATTGATGTTCGCGCTGGGCTGCTTTTGGCACTTCACTGTAATATGCGGAGAAGAATTGACTCCTTCCATTGCGTTCACGGCGGTTCGTTTGAGAAATCCAATTTTATAAATGAATACTGTTAACCTATAAGCCTGTCCTATAGATTGTTAGTGCGTAGATGAGCTTCCTGCCTCACCCTAGACGATCGGATTGATTCACGCCACTAGTCTTTGGCGAGATCAAAAACAATCTCATCGAGCTTCCCGAGTTCTTCGTGGTAGTTCTGCAGGTACATGCATACACCCCCTTTCATCTAGCACCTTATACCAACGAGGAACATTTAACAGGCATTCGTATCCCTGAGAAGAATAGAAAAATACCTTTACGTGGCAGAAGTACGGGCACCCAGCGAGCATCCCACTCGGCGAGTTCTCGATGTCGCCTTCCAATCCGCAACAGTGGAATGGCCCCAAATCCGGCCAGCCTTTTCAAAGAGAGACACGCCAGGAAACGGCTTCTCGCTCACTGACATCAGTACGACTTTCCCTCGAGGGGAACTCTCTCTGGTTTGTGGGAGGATTGGGTCTGGAAAGACCCTCCTTTTATTGGGCAAGTCGAGCAATCTTACTTATTTCACGATGGCTGATTGGTTTGCACATTGCATGCAGCTCTCTTAGGGGAGGCAGACGTACTTGCTGGCCAAGTTCTCTGTCCGCGTTCTGCCCCTGATTCGTATTCGTCCCTGTCAGGGATAGCTGCGACAGAACCTTGGATCATGGATGGGATGTGTGCATATGTTCCACAGGTAATTACTCACTCTTCCGCGTTTTTATTTAATCTGATCAAATTCGTATAGACGCCATGGCTTCGAAATCAGAGTATAAAAGGTTCCTTGCCGTCTTCAAATATACGGGCCTTTCTCATGACTTTCCAAGAAAACATTTTATTTGGTTTGCCCTATGATTCCGAGCGTTATGACGCTGTTATCGAGGTGCGTTACTGCGTAGACCCTCGATCGATATATCTTGATCACTTTTTTGTGTGCAAGGCCTGTGCGTTGGTCCATGATTTGAACGTCCTCGAGGATGGAGACGAATGCGAAGTTGGAGAGCACGGAGTGAGTAGCGCCTCGTTTGCACTCGATTGTAAATCCGGTCTCCAATATTTTGCACGTAGATTAATCTTTCAGGCGGCCAAAAAGCGAGAAGTACGCAAATCAGACATTTTTTCACAGAATATAGTACTGAAACAATGAAGTTTCGCTTGCTCGTGCGGTGTACTCCAGGGCTTCTATCCTGTTGCTCGATGACGTCCTGTCTGCTGGTATGCATTCTCTTTTTCTCTTTCTCTTCATGGCAGATCCGATCGAATGACAGTCGACGCTCATACTGCTCATCACCTCTGGAACCACTGCTTCAAGAGCGAGTTGATGCATTGCCGGACGACCATTCTCGTCTCCCACCATATTCAACTCTGTGGACCCGACTCCAAACTCATCCTCGCTCTGGATGGCGGCAGAGTACGCTTCTCAGGACCATGGCTCAAATTTCAGGGGTCGAATGTCATGAACTCGATCCTTGTGTCAAATCCAGCCCAGAAAGAAGCCCCAGAGACCGAAAAGAACGTCGAGGAGATAACGACGAGCGTACTTGCTGAATTCATACCCCGATATGAAGCGACGAATGTCAATGGGAAGCCTCCTGCAACAAAAAAGGTTGCCCAGGAAACACGTAAGCTCATTAAAGAAGAAGAACGCTTTGAGGGCAGAATATCCACGGATGTTTGGCTCTTATACATACGAGCAAATGGAAACTTCTGTTTTTGGTTGGTCCTTTGGGTTGTATTGCTCCTCAGTTCCTTGTCACCTGTCTGGGAGAACGGATGGCTCAAGTGTGTGCATTTCAGTTTTGTTCCTGGTAATCTAGCTGACCATGTCCCGCCTAGAATTTGGTCTGCGTCGGGAGCTCCACCAGAGAAAGCTGTTTTCTTCCTCAGTGTCTATGCTGGAGCAAGTACTTTCGCCACACCCTTCGTGTACATATCTCTGATCATTAGAATATAGATCGTAACATTGGGTATTCCTGAATCTATCGGTCCGGTCCCCATTTGATTATATTTTCCGCAGAAATAACAATTAAAATCATCCGTTGGCTGATCCTCTGTAAAGTTCTATCTGTCTGCCGTGTTTAATTTCGTTCACCCCAGGACTTTTAGTTTCAGGGTCCATCCATGCGTCAAAAGTTCTGTATGAGAGTGAGTCCCCTTTGGGATGCAGCAACATTCTTTTAAGCCTCTCACCGACCCTTAGAACTCTTGGAGACTGTCCTTTTTGCCAACATACGGTTCCATGACACCATTTCGCGGGGCCGGCTCCTTAACCGTTTCGGAAAAGATTTTGAAGGTTTGTAACACCTAGTTGTTCGAAAGTTGTCCAACCCTGAACGGACTCATAGCCATCGACAATGAGCTACCCAACGAACTTGGTCAAACATTGATGATCGCCATCAGCCTCACTTTAACGATAGCGACTCTGACATTTGTTGGAGGCTTACCGGTTCTTATTGCATCATTACTAGTCCTCGGCGCTGCGTTCCTACGTAAGTCATCTTGGCCCCCCACTAGCTGCTTATCCTTATATCTATCAAAGTTGCCCAGGTTTGGCTTTCATTCAATGAAATGTTTTGCTTAAAATTGATGCAACATCGTTCGAAAGATGTTTGGCCGCGTCGCGCGAGACATACGCAGGTTATGTGAGTATTTAAACGCCCACTTTTTCTCTACACTTATAATGGTCACTGTAGCATCGGTGACCAGCTCCCCACTCTTTTCAATCTACGGAGAGACTATTTCGGGCCTAACAGTTATCCGTGCATTTGGAATGCCAACCAAGTTTTTAAAGGACATGATAATATGCGCTGACACAGTGCGTATGTCAGGAATGATACATAAAAGATACTGGCTTACAAAGTATCCCAGAACATGAACCCAACTTATTGGTCTGGTGGACGTGAGTCAATATCCTAGATTTGATCGATTTTTAGAGCCAGTTCCCCTTAGTGCATCGCTGGCTAAGTGTTCGGTTTCAAATGGCCACGGGGGCCCTGATGGGATGTATGGCGTTGGTAATTCTCCTGAACCCTTCTATCGATGCGTCATGGGCTGGACTTTCCCTTGCGTTTGCTTCAACCTTGACCTTTGATGTACGTGTTTCATTGATTACTTTCAAGAATATTCATGTCTAAATATCACGGAATAACATTTAGCTGTATAGGCTTGTAAGCTGCGAAGTCTGGAAACTCCCCCCATTGGTGTTTATTTTTTTTCCCCAGATCAGGCGATGGGTCGAAGTCCAGCAAATTATGGTCGGTCCCTCATTTTGAAGTCGAGAAGCTTCTCAGTGTTGAAATTATGCTCGCAGGTCGCACTGGAGCGCATCAAAGAATATTCCAACTTGCCTACTGAACCGCCAGAGTACATTGAGCCAAGACCTCCTGCTGCTTGGCCAACTTCCGGTTCTATCCGTTGTGAAAACCTTTCCGTAAGATACGCCGTAAGTCACAGGATAAGACGCACTCTTTGCACAGCAAGCTAACATCCCATGTAAATTTGTAGCCAGAGTTGCCAGACGTTCTTCATGGCTTGACGTTCGAGGTGAAGTCAGGCGAAAAAGTCGGACTCATTGGCCGTACTGGTTCAGGTAAAAGCACGGTTGGACTAGCCCTCATGAGATTTGTGGAAGCCCGGGAGGGACGTATCCTGATTGACGGCGTGGACATCGCCAAGGTCGGGCTGACGGACCTACGAAGTAGATTGACAATTGTTCCCCGTGAGTCTTGCATCAGTTACGAGGCGGAAAATATTCAACAAACACATGGTATATTATATTGCAGAGGATCCGGTTCTTCTGAGTGGCACCCTGCGTTCCACTCTAGATATATTTGGAGATTACGACGACGCCGAAATTGTGCGTATTTTCCTCCACTTTATCGGATTCAGAGCACAATCCTCACACTACGCAAAAGTATGGGGCACTGAGACGTGTAAACCTGCTGAAATCGTTTAGAGTCTTGCAAAACTGTCAATCCCAATCTGCAATAACTCCAGCAGAAAATGCTTCCATCTTTGCGAACTTGGACACGCCAGTTTCGGAACTCGGAGACAACTTTTCTTCTGGGTGAACAAATTGCCCCTAATTACCCCCTTTTGCGAGAAGTTGGCTGATACTGTCACATCAGGGAGAAGCAACTGCTCTGCATGGCCAGGGCCCTCCTTCGTAGGTCCAAAGTATTGCTCATGGATGAGGTCAGTCCCCTCGATGTTGTGTTCCAGAGTAACCGTGAACTGTCATTGTGCTTCATGCTAGGCGACGGCAAGGTAAGGAGTGCTCTCTGCTTGTATAGATGCGTCTGAATCTTTCCATCAACCCATTTCTCACAGCGTGGATTACGCCACGGATGAGATCATTAGCCGGACGATTCGCGAGTGAGTTTTACTGTGTAAAATGAACAATGTCTACATACTAATGGACCTCAAGAGAGTTTGCAGATAGTACGATTATTACCATCGCACACAGGTTGAGGACCGTCATTGACTACGACCGGGTTTGTGCTATACAGACTGGGTTGTGAATATCTTTTGATAGTTATCCAGATCATGGTCATGGATGAAGGCCAAATTGTGGAATTCGACAGGTACGATGGGGCAATTTATATTCGCTGAAACTGATCCTGTGTAGCCCCGCTGCGCTCATCAATAACGAGGGATCGAGATTCCACAAGCTGTGTGAGGCGGCGGGGATCGAGGAATTTTCCAAGCTCAAGGCGATGGCTCAGTGACCCAGATAGCCGCGCTCCATAACTTGAGATTTACGACATTGAAGAAGCGGTTCTATTTTTGTATGTGTAGGCGCTCCATACCACGGGCCATCTGTTGGGGTGTGAAATTCATCAAAGTCTCTAAGGTGGCTAGATCTCGCCTGCCGAGTTTAGAATGGCTGAACAGGATATCAGAGCTTGCGCGTTCCCGACGGGTGTCCTTATCCGACGATTCTCGATTTAGGTCCGTCCGCTCTGACCCCGGATGAAAGACCACCGTTCTCCTCTCAATCGAACTTCCTACACAAATGATGAGTCAAAAGAAAGTTCTACATCGTATGTGGAAGACACCTTGTTCGTGCCTCTAGTTTTACATTACATTAACATTAAACAGCGAACTATTGTGATTTATTGAGATAGAAATGCAGAGCGACGACGAGCTGGAATCGCTTTGTATGAAACCGATACCCTGTTCAACATTTCCATGAAAAAATCGCTGAGAACTCACCCCGTATTTCTTAACGGTGTATAAACTGAAACGACCCGTCACGGTTATTTTATAGCGTATAACTGATTAATTTATGCAACGGCGAGTCAGAGACCGAGGAATGTTACCATAAGCCCGCTCGGTTTGGTTTTACCACATTCTCTGTTATCCTAAACCAGCACGTTTCTTTGGGCGCCGCGGTTCCTCGTCAGGTGGATCACAACTTCGGCTCTAACTCTCCGCATAGCTTGGGATGCAGAAGCAATAAACCTAGACGATTTGAATACATGGGAAGACGAAGCGGAATGCATACCTGTGCCGGTGCGAATTTGAAGGGTTTCTGAGACAATCCCAGCGAACCTTACTAACACCCTGAAGGAACTAAAATGTAAGGCTGGGGCCTTTCCACCATATATAGCGCCAGCGTTAGGAACGATGGACCGTTCCTAAAAGTTGCCTTTTGGCTGAATCAGTTGAGCGCTGGCGCTCTCAGCTGTCTTTCATAAAACGCTTCAAGGTTTTTTTCTTGTTTAACTGAACCGAGAAATTCTAAATTATCAGCTATAAGTACCCCCACGATGCTCGTTAGCTGAGTAAAGAATTCATTTCAGTCCCAGCGGTCAAAAAGGTCCGATTGGTAGTGTGTGTGATTATGATAGAACCGTATGCCCGCGATATTTCCAAGATGATGAAGTCTCAGGTATTGCCACACCGCAGGTACTCTTCTGCATTTCATTATTGGAAGGGAATTTATACAAGACAAATAACATAATTTCACACCTTCAAACGATATACACAAGAGGGGCCCTGCTATGCCTGTTTTGACTTCATCACTTCATCATCATCATCATTGCTTTGGTTGAACACCCTGCTTTCCTCCGTGCTCGAAGAAATGTGCAGTAGCCGTCGCGCTTCCAACCTGCTCCAGCATTCCTATCCCCTCTGGGTTCCCAACCGTTTTATCCTCCTCGCTCAATCCAATGTTCGGTGACGCTCCATCAATCCCGAAATTATCAGGCGAGCGAGCCGCGGCTCCCTCACGCGCATACTGCGACGGGATGTCATGCGCTTCGAATAGGGGCACGTCTTCCTCTGGTTTAACTGATGTGGGTTCATTCTTTAGTTTGAGTGCCTCCTGAACGAGGGACGTCATGTCGCGCTTTACAGCTGCGTGTCGGATGGTGGTGGTGGGTGCCGGGATGACTGCTGTTTTTTTCATCCACCTCGGGGCACTGCGTAGGAACTTTGCGAGATCCATCGTTGTTGCCAAAGTGAGCCGTCTCGTATGTGAGTTGGTGATAACGGTCGATTCGCCAGAATGGTACTGTACCCATGACGTCATATTAATAAAGATAGGGGATCATCACGGGCGCTAACATCAGATTCCCAGTTTGTCACTTTTCGAGTGATTTTGATAGTTGCTAGGCTCCAGAATATCAGAAATATGGAGGCCCTGATGTAGAACCGTAGTATGCCTATATATACACCTGTAGTAATGTTTCAAATATTACTAGTCAGCCTATACACATAAGTTAGATTCCTCCTTTTTTAAGTTCGTGGTTTCCAGGTTTTCACGTCTTGCTAGGCCGATTTTAGTTTCTAGGATTCATATTTTTGTTAATTCTCGTCAGTTTTAGGGGGTGGGGATCGCCGCCGCGAGGTTTAAAGAAGAAAGATGCTATCAGTGTAATATCAGTGTAATACAGTCAGAATACAGTGTTATCTCACGCCTTGAAGCTCGACGATGGTTTTCAACCGAATAGGGTCCGCATACCGTGCTCATGAAATGCAAGAGATTGATATTCCTGTGATTAGAAAATGCTGTCATTGATGACTTCGCGATCCGACATCTTGTCAAATTCCGCTTTGGAAGGTTGTGAACTCTCTCTGAGCTCGGTGGATCAACAGTCGTGTTGTTTATTACAGGTGTGTGTATACATAGGGATGGTGCCTGGTTTAGATACCGTTAAACCTCTCTTATCTCGTAACCCACTGTATTTACACCTTGCACGCACCCACAAAACCCATGGGTTTTCGCTACCAAAGCGAGATCTTCAATAAAATTCACTTCCCATAACCCATCACCTCATTAACTCATGGTCTGGGCCGTCCATCGAGGGGACCACCAGAGGCTCGACTGTAGGTAGAAAGAAATTCCGACATCGCCTTCTCTCTTCTTGAAACGTTCCATACTAGAACCCTGACATTATCGTATGTAATCAATCAATATCTTAGGGTCATTTCAATGGCACTTCGGCCCCGCCTTCTCGCCGTGCGATGCTGTGTCCTCCTGACCCACTCAGCCCCTCCTGCAGTGGTCTACCCTTCAGGATTGGCTTTCTATGATGGAGACAGGACGGATAATCTTTTTTTTTTTGAAGTGAGGGAGACCCGTCCTGGATCCATCGCGGAAGGGGTCTTGATGAACCCCTCGTTTTTTACTGAATGGGACCTTTCTGTTAAAGGAAGGTGACGGCACACATCGTGCAGGCCGAATGTTCAATGGCGTGAGATGTCGGTGGCTTTAATTGCCCGTGCCCTAACCTTCGCAGATTTACACCTGAAAAGGTTCACATCAAGTGTTGTACTTCGGGGTAGCGACGTCGAATGATGATTACAGCTCCCTACAGTACATATAAAACACTCTGCCTATTACTATAAATACACTGGTGCGATGGGCCAATGGCCAGGTGATTTGACCACATGTTGAAGTTGAAACTAGAAAAGGGATCTTGCGTAGGATGCCATCAGTGCCAATGAAAGATTGAGTGAAGAATTCAGCGGAAAACTCACATCCGGAGAACGTGTTGATCAGATGATGATGGTGGTCACTTGATCAGAAACAATACTAAAAAATGATAGGGATGCAGGTTAACCTCAGTCGAAAGGAGGATTGAAAATGGAAAGCCAGTGGAACTTACTCCTGGTACGGTGGGTACACGAACAGAAGAAAAGGCACTGATGTTTTCCCGACGCTTCGATTCAAACGTTGATTGGCTCCTAGACCTCGGGGGGGAGGTCTTGTAATTCGATGTGGAATTCGAACTGTTGCTCCTCTCGCGTGCCGCATAACGTGGCGCAGAGCGCGACCGTTTTTCCACTTGTTCAGGTGAAAAGTGTACATTGGCAGTGGTAGTTTCACTGAGCATAGTCGAGGTTGTTTTAAAGGTCATCGAAGGCGAGGGTTGCGAGTCGGATTGGGTTGGGTTGATTACGGGAACGACAGGGGTGGGTGCTGTGGAGGGGGTACGCCGAGTGGAGGGGACGAAGACGGATTTGATGCGGACTGCGAATGATGCCATTTGGATAGGAGTGGTTGTGCAACGTTGGATGGTGGCAGTTAGAGGTGCGAAGGCGGTTTATATATGGTAGCCCACCACAAGAACCTGCACGAGACCCTTGGAACCCTATCTCAATTGGGAGATGAAGTCCACTAGAACCAGCGGTTCCGTGATAGATGCTCCAATCCGTGGACCCGAAGATCGGTGTTAAGTTTCATCTTGACGCTTTCGAACTAACCTCCCTCGTAAGCGTGGCAAGGTGATTGTATATTGGTGGCTCGGATGAGCTCGGATGGCGGTAAAAGTACTGTGATTGACGGGAGAATTCAATTTGAGGGAATGAATGGGAAGCCTCCAGAGACCTCGAAGGCTGTAGGAAAGAACTCCGCGTGTTGATGATGCGGGCCTGTCAGTGTGAGGGACAACCAGCAGCGGAGCCCAGGCACCTCACTCACGCACCTCACCCACGCACCATTTCGACAAGCAGGGTTTCATTCTTTCGCTTGCAACTTAAATTTTCTGTCCAAATTTAGAGCCATATATCAATTGCAGGGAAGAAGCCCAGAGTGTGCCGCATTCAAGTAACTCGGACCGTGCTTGCCGGCGCATACATCCATGATACGGCGAAGCTTGAAAGATAAGTTTTAAATTCCAGAACACACCTTTTTGGAAAAATGACTGCATATAATATTAGTTGATGCTCTCCAAACCTCAGAATATGGGGATGTGTTCCTGCTCGGAAACCCAAACACAGGCATATCATTAGATGGCTGTGTTTTCAGCCAAATCCTGAAACATCCATTTTTGAATGAGATATCCAGTGCCCAAAATCCTCTTCAAATTGTAGGTGAGGATAGCTAATATATATAGACTTCGAGGAATTTTTGTTTTATAAAGAAATATAATTTTTTTGGAGAAATTATTAACATTACAGAAGCAAGGGGTATGCACCGGCAAATTCCGGTACACGATGCAGGGGGGAGGGGGGTTGGATGGCTGCCTTAACCAAATTTTTTCTGGGACCTAAAACAAGCACTAGATAGGCAAAATCTGCACAAAAGGTGCTTCCTAACCATGTTTTTCTGATATTTACAACAGTATCTATGATCTCATGCATTTTTGACCTATTTTTGTACATTGACTGCAAGAAATTGCAAAAAAACTTGACTGTGGGATCTCAGAAAAATTTTGGGCTGCTACGTCATTGGCAGGTCATTGCTGGTCATCAACAACGAGTGCAATAAAGACATGGAATTTTGTGTTAGGAAGGCTCAAAAGCCCAAATACATGTTATAGGACTTCATAGAACTAACAGAGAACGAAAAAATTGTGGAGATGCGCTCATCAGGCCGAGTTCGGCAATCAGAAAATTTCCTTATTCCCACTACCTTTAGGTAGGGGGTCTTAGCGACATAGATTTGGCGGACGATCACAAATCTGTTCAAGCTGTGCTGTTTCCTTTGCGCCTCTTTGTCCCCTCCTGAGACTCCCGCTGTTCTCCGACATACCTGAAGTTTTGAAGATGCTTTGGCAGACATGAAAGAAAGTGTCTTGACGGGCAACGCAACGGGGACGGGAACGGCAGCATGTTTGATGGAGGTGGACTAAAGTACAGGGAATAATAAATGTAATCTCGCACACAGAGTTAGCACGGTAGTGGGCTCTGCCGCGAAGCGGCCCTAGTACTTATATAGTAATTAGGGGGGGGCGGTAAAAAAATCCTTAACCGTAAAAAAGGGCATGATGTATGGGACTTTTTCCTTGCGTACCCCTTGTACAGAAGTGTATTGGGTGGTGTATCATTAGCTGGTGGAAGACGGTACCAACATGCTTAACTTATCATTGCAAAGGCCCCAACTGCCCAATATCTGCCAAAACCAGGGAGGTAATTTTACGAGGGTTTATATATGAAGATGATAGGTAAGTAAGTACACAATTTCAGAGTCTTTGCCATTACTCTGCCGTGCCTCACATTCAAGTTCACACCCTGGGACAGGATAAGTAGCATGTTAAAGATGCGAGGCTAATAAATGTTCATTCAAAATTACACTGATTGAAAACCGCGATGGCACCGTATGCTTTCGCTTGAAGAATCAGAATTTTGTGCAAAATATTCTCAGACGGAGTGCATCAGGCCAGTTTGAGTGTCGACTCGCACGCAGATAGACATAGCAAACGCGATGTCAACTGTAAAGTCGATCTGATTACTTAAAAATGTAAATGCATCACTTCACTCAACTAATATTTAACGGGATGCACATCGCAGAGCATGTCCGGGACACTGTTTGGAGTGGAAATACTATTACATTATTTGAGTAATTTCGAAATAATTCCAAATCTCAGCGTGGTTTTTCGCCCTCTCTTCGCCCGTAATTTTAAAATTTAAGGAGCCTCAAAAAACTCGAGGCGTTTTGAGCTCAGTATGCCAAGACGTTTGTCAAAAGCTTCCGTCATCCACGTGGCGACCTTTGGGGCTATACATAACTCCAAGTTGAACACGGGTCCGATGCGTTACAACGAACGTTGCCAATCCTACTTACCCGACAGCTTTTGAGTCGGAGCTTGCGAAGAATTGGCCCTCTGTCTTTCGTTGACGTAACTTCAGCATGTGGTCTCGGAGTCGGATCCAAAACCCCACATTTCCCCACACTTGTCAATGTCGATCCCAAGGATCTCGCCAAACTCTGGACACATCTACAGAAAAAGAAAAAAGAAATAGCCATCGCCAATGTCGGATGAGTATAGGCGCCTAGCAGCGAGCACAACGCTCAATTGGACTCACCTGGCTATGTCGTAAACAGGAATGTGCGAGGAGGTGCGAGGCAGTCATGTGGGGCGTTTCCCCACTGACACCGGTAATATTTGCTGGCGTCATCACTCGGATAGATGAGCCGTCCGTTGACCATTTTGCATATAACTCTTCGACAGGTTCTCAAAACACCTGGAATTCAGCGTTACGGACTCCTAACAAGAGATGGACCAGCGACCAGTGCTTCCTTGGGAAATAACGGATACCATCATCGACCATCTATGCCACGATGTTCGGGCCCTAGGGAACTGCGGAATCGTTTGCTCGGAATGGCTCATTCGCAGCCGCTACCATATATTCTCCACCGTACAACTCTGGCCCTGGCGAGTACAATGTTTCTTCAACCTTGCCACCTCGAAGAAGTGCACGTTCGCAAATCACATTAACCGCATCGAGATCGACGACAAGCGAGTACGAACGAGAGAACAGAGTAGCAAGGATTTCAGCCTCAAGGGCATACTCGGAGGAACCCTCGGAGAAGAGGTCCTTTTCA
>Ga0307513_10001362_pt1 | contig 35284 bp, 36 predicted proteins | sample 15_EM_MG_FD_202174 | JGI IMG/M metagenome (GOLD analysis project Ga0307513, IMG submission 202174) | Populus trichocarpa ectomycorrhiza microbial communities from riparian zone in the Pacific Northwest, United States - 15_EM | ecosystem: Host-associated > Plants > Roots > Unclassified | place... | reverse complement strand
TAGAGCTTGGCGTACTTCTCGGGCTCTCCGAACGCCTTGCCAAGTCTGGTATCGTAGAATGGTATGAGGTATTTAGGGTCCTCAGCCGCGGCTGAAGGAGGTGTGGGTGGCGCACGGGCCCTTTCTTTTCCTTTCCTCGTAGGGGGTGGGCCGGCAGTTGGGGGGGGCTGGGGCTTCCTTGGTGGAGGAGGGGCCTGAGCCAGGGGGGCAGGGGTCGGGGCTGACACACAATGTGACAGGTCACGTATGGATGCTTGGAGCTCAGCGATCCCCGGGGCGGTAGTTTGTTCTTGTGTGTCGGGGAGGTTAGCGAGTTGCGAGGAGAGATGTCATGGAGCTCCTCCCGGAGGTTCTCGTTTTCCTCGGAGATGGTTGCGACTGCCTTGGTTACCCCGCTCAGTTCATGTGAGATGGTCACCAGGCCCTGGACAAGCTGGGAGAGGAGAACGATCGTGGTGGATTGAACGGGGAGGGTGCCGGCCTGCGCATCGAGGCTAAGGTCCGGGAAGTCTTGGTTGCTGAGCCTGAGGGCACTCCTCGCCTGAGCGAGTTGCCTCATCATGAACTCGATGGGGTGATCGGTCGAGGGTGTTCCTAAACGCGATGGGAGGGGGGAGTTGAGGGCTGAGAGCCTACCGAAGGCCTCGTTCCCCGGGGGAAGGTTGTGGGGATTCGCCATAGCGACGAGTGGGTAAGGAAAAGTGGGAGAGGGGTTTGATCTGGACGCAAAGCGGGGTAACGTTGAGATTTGTATGTGAAATGTAGGGGGGGGGAAGAAGTTTGCGAGAAGCGTGTCCTATCCCTTGGTTGTTTCTTTTTTTTTTCTTTTTTTTTGTAATCATGCGTTCATTGTTTTTAGGTACAAAAAGCCTCATGCAGCGCTAGCTATGGAGAGAACAAAACCTATAAATCAAAAACATAAACAAAAGCAAGTCACGGCACCGGTAAATATCCACTATCGCGCAGGTTTCTCCTCCGCCGGGCCAACGGCCACATATAACAAGGAAAGCACAACCAACAGTTCAGTTGTCTAAAAAGGAACGCCTACATAAGACGAAAGGAAAGAAAACCCAGCAACCTTATACCTCAGCTAACGAAAAAACACGAAACATCGGGGGGGGTACTCTGGGGGGCGAGAGGGAGAAGGGGGGGGAAGAAGGGGGGGTGGAGGGCGGGAACATCGTGGGAGGAAATCCCGTGGAGGTGACGCCTATGAAGGTGGCGAGTCTTTTTAGTAGTAGGAGGGATGACCAGAGTGGGGCTTCGGGACCAACATCAGTAACGCCGTGGAGGAGGCGCGATCTGCTGTGTTGTCTCGAGGGGCAGGACAGGACGGCGTGCTCGAAGGTTTCAGGCTCCAAGCCGCAGCGGGGGCAGGAGGTATCGGCGTCGGGGGACCTCCAGGTCGGGTGGGCTGCCAGGTAACTCTTCCCGGCTCTCATTTGGTGGATTCTCCCGGCGATGAACTTGCCCAAGCCCATGAAAGACCTCGGAAGCAGCGTAGGAGGGTGTAGGTAGTACCCCGGTGTTGGGAAAAGGGTGGCCCACTCCTTGAGGAGCTTTTCCCTTACCCGTGTCTTGAGGGCGGAGTAGGTGTTGTCCATCAAGGACTTGGGCGGGAGGGCGGGAGCAGGGGACACCAGGTGGGAGTTGATCATGGGCATCCTAGACAGACCGAGGGTAAAGGGTATTGTCCTGTGAGCCACGGCGTCCACCGGCAGGTGGTTCCTTATTGGTGGGGCAGGGCGGGGCGTTCTCCAGTGAAGAGGAAGGTAAACGGATGACAGGCCCCTGGTCAAGGCTCGTGATGAGTCAGGCGCCCGATGCACTGACAGCAAAGGGAACGAGGGATGGAGGCGGGCTGTTGCCGGGTTCACGCTGGCGGGGGAGCAGACCACCCTGAGCGCCGCCAGCCTTTGCCGGTGGGCGACCAGGAGGGAGACGGGTGGGAGGCAAGACTCCACCGAAAGTATCCCTGTGGGCGTGGCTGAGAAGCAGTTTGTGGTCCACCTCTGGACCTTGCGCCAGAATGTATCGAGGCGGGTTGTCGTGCCCACGCTAGGTGTGAACAGATCCGCGCCGTAGAGTAGGATGGGGGCTATCAATGATGTTGCCAGCCTGTGGCATAGGTAGGGAGGGAGGCCCGCTCCGGGCGGGCTGAGGCGACGAATGAGGGCGAACGCCCCCTGGGCCAAGGCCAGGCGACGGGAGAAGTGTGCGGCGGGGTCGAGGGTCGGAGTGAACCAGTACCCAAGCCACCTAACAGAGTTGCCGGGGTGAAACAATTCCCCCTTGATTTGGATCGGTGCGACGCACTTCGGTGAGTGCCTCTGGCTGGGGGTTCTCCAATGTATCAGTTCTGTCTTCGCGACCGAAAAGGAGACTCCCAAACGGGACGCCTTCCTCTCGAGCTTGTCGAATAGGTCCTGGAGCCGGCGGATGTTGCCACGGTACGAAAGGGAGGCCACTGTGAGGGCGAAGTCGTCCACATACGAGATCATCAGACCCCGAGGGATCCCGAAATGTAGCGGCGCGACGTAGAGAAGAAAGAGGAGTGGAGAAATCGGAGAGCCCTGGGGGGCACCGACGTTGACTGGGGCTGGGGTTCCTGGTGCCCCTTGAAAAACCAGGGTGCAGCTCCGTTCTCCCAGAAAGGACGAAACCCAGGAAACCACATAGGGGGGTATCCCGCCTTCCCTCAGAATGCGGGCTAGGGTGCTGTTGTCGACGTTATCGAAACCTGCTTTTATGTCCAGAAACAGTGAGGAAACCTTGAGGCGGGGCCTCTGCAGTGTTTTGACGTCGTTGGTGAGGGTGAGGCACGCATCGTAGGTACTGAGCCCAGGGAGCGAACCGCATTGGTTGGGGTGCAGCAGCCCCCTAAGCCGGGCTGCCGTTAGTAGGCGTGCTGCTACAATCCTCTCGAGGATCTTTGAGATTGTACTGATCAGGACGATTATCCTGAAGGAGGATGGTGACTCATAGGAGGGTTTCCCCGGTTTGTGGAGTACCACGCCGTTCGAGCTTTTTAGCGACGCGGGGTGATACCCCAAGAGGACCAGTGGGGCGAGTATATAGAGGAGGATTGAGGGGTTGATCTTGTTCACCTGCTTCCAGGTGCAGTAGGGTATCCCGTCTGGGCCCGGGGCCGAAGTCGGGGAGCACTTTGAGAGGGCCGCGGCTATCTCGTCTGTCGTTAGGAGGGGGGCCGACTTGTCTGGCCTGAGCCTAGGCGGCGGGGAGAAGGGTTCCTTAGGGGGGAAGAAGTGGTCGAGGAGGACACTATTCATTTGTTGTGGGGTCTCAGCCCCTGGGAGGGAAGGAAAACGTGGTTGGGCACGGCCGTAGGCGAACCTCTTGGCTGTCCACAGGCTCTGGGGGGTAGCGGTCAACAAAAAGGAGGACCAGTGCTTGTTCTTGGCGGCTTTGATTGCCTTGAAATACCCCGCCTTGGAGGTCCCGGCAACTTCTCGCATGTGTGGTGAGTCGTGTTTCCTGGCTGTTCTAGTAGCCTTGTGGTATTCGCGACGGAGGATAGTCAGGTGGGGGGTCCACCAAGGTTTGGAGTGATGGGAGGGCCTCGATACTGGAGTATGCTCCTTGAGGAGAGCCACCAGACGGTTTAGGGATTCTGACAACCATTCGTCCAGTTGCGGGGGGGTGGGGCAGGGCGGCGCGGCCGCGATCCTGAAACCCTTAATGACCGGGTCCAGGGTCTCCCAATCTGTGTCTTCCCAACGTGGGCGCGGGGGCTTCTGGTTTAGAGAGGGGGGGGCGAGGGTGATCGTTATTGGTATGTGGTCCGAACCTGTCGAGGGGAGAGAGGCTTCCCAACTCTTAATCAGGGGGAGGAGGGGGGGGTTTGCAAAGGCTAGATCTATTACCGAAGGGCGAGCGTTACCAACCAAGGGGAACCTCGTGTACTCACCCGGGGGATTGAGGAGGGCGAAGCCGGCTTCTGCCGCTTTCTCAAAGTAGGTAGTCGAGGACGCGATCTCCCGATGCGAGAAGTGCCGCAGAGGGTCCGAGAGGGGGTTGTGGATGTTGAGGTCCCCCAGAACGAGGAGGGGGAACCCAAGATCCGGGAATAGGGTTTCCGGTGAAACGGTGTGGACCCTGTGGTCCATAGTGTTGGTGGAGTAGGCATTGATAATTCTGAATGAGTGGAAGGCGGTGCCGAAAAGAGGTTCGTTGGAGGAGATGTCGAGGGCGAGGACATCATTCACCCCCTTGAACCTGGGGAGCACCGTGTAGTTGGAGAGAAAAGACGTATGAACGTAGGCTGCCACTCGTGGCTTCCTAACCGGGGGAAAAGAGGATTTAAAGCCGCCAAAGGAAGGAAGGTGAGCCTTATTAACAGGGGGTTCCTGTAGCAAAACTAATGAAGGGTAGGTGGTCGCCAATTTGAACGACTCAAACAAAGAAAGAAAAACATTCCAGCTCCCAAGGCAGTTATGTTGAATGATGGAAAGAAAAGCAGGGGCAGGGGCCGGCCCTTGTCCCGCGGAAGGGGGCATAGGTCGATTATTCATTACCGGGACGAACCCGACGATCGCGAGGTGCAGGGGAAGGGCTCGGCTCCTCCAGGGGGAGAGGACCGCCAAAACCGTGGGTAGTGCCAGGACGCGAGGGACCAGCTGGGGGTGGCTGCCTGGGGGTCAGGTCCACCGCAAGGGGACCCTCCCTGGGCGGGGGAGTAGAGGATGTCGGACCGCCATCGACCGCCAAATCCATGGGGTCTTGACCGGTTGGGGCTGGGGCTGGCGAGTTGGTTCTGGTGGGGACAGGCGGGGAGGTCGAGCCGGACACTCCCTGAAGGTGGCAGTGTGGTCACCACCGCAGTTACAGCAATGGGGGGGCGAGGTCGGACAACAGGATGGGACTGGCTTATTGTTCCCGTTCCTGGGGCAGGTTGGATTCTGGCATCTGTGAGCCGCGCGAGTATGATGAAGCGCACAAATGGGGCACGTGGGGTGGGTGGCGGGGCATCGTTGATGGGCGTGTCCGTATCTCCAGCAGGTCTTACACTGGGAGGTTCTGGAGGAGGAGAAGGCAAGTTCGACCTTGCGTTTCTGAGAGAGGATGACGACCCCGGAAGTGAGGGTCGAAACGTTGAGGGGGTCGACGGTGATAACCACCGAAGTGGCCTGCTTGGCCTCCCTAGAATCTCTGCTAGGGTTAAGGTACCTGGCTGAGAGAATCTGGGTCGCTTTGTCGTTGAGGATTGCTTGCCGGAGATATGGGAAGAGTTCCTCTTCATTCTGAGGCAGGAAACGTAGGGGTAGGCCGTGGATGGCTAGTTGAACGGCCGTGGGGGCTAGGACGAGAGTGCACCAGGGGTTTTCTCTCACAGGAAAGGACTGGTTGAGGGCCCTGGTGAGGGAGTCGAAGTAGGGGGCGTATGAAGCGGCCGGGGTGGCTTTGTCAGTGACGGTCAGGGAGACGGAGCCCCGAGGGTTGACGGTAGCGGAGAATCCAAGGGGGAGGAGGCAGTTCGATTCGCGGAGGACGCGGGCGGCAATGTCAGGGAAAGTGGCAGCAATGGTAAGAGCGTCAGGATGAGGGGAAGGGGACTGGCGAGGAGCAAAAAAGCGTCGTTGGGCACCTGGGAGGGAGGGCGGCCCCTTTTTAACAGGAGGGGTCGTCTTACTCGCAACAAGTTGAGGGGAAGGAGGCTTCCCAGCTTTGCTTTTGCCCTTGCCGCCCGAGCCTGAGCCAGAGGCAGCTTGTGCATAGAAGGGGGAGGGGTGGACGTCAGGGTGGAGGTGGCCTGGGGTGAAGGAGTCGAGGTCGTACCTCCCCTTCCGGAATTCCCCGGCCTCGTATGAGTTAGGATAGAGCTTGGCGTACTTCTCGGGGTCACCGAACGCCTTGCCAAGCCTCGTATCGTAGAAAGGTATGAGGTATTTAGGGTCGTCAGCCGCGGCTGAGGTGGATGTGGGTGGTACTTGGGCCCTTTCTTTACCCTTCCTTGAAGGGGGGGGGGCGGTAGTTGAGAGGGGGGGCTGGGGTCCTCTTTGTGGGGGGGGGGCAGGTGCCGTGGGGGCGGGGATAGGGGCTGACACACGATGTGACAGGTCGCGTATGGATGCCTGGAGATCGGCAATCCCCAGAGTGGTTTGTTGTTCTTGAGCGTGGGGGAGGTTTGCGAGTTGGGAGGAGATGTCATGCAGCTCCTCCCTGAGCTTCTCGTTTTCCTCGGAGATGGTTGCGACGGCCTGGGTTACCCCGCTCAGCTCGTGTGAGACGGTCACCAGGCCCTGGACTAGCTGGGAGAGGAGAACGATCGTGATAGATTCGATAGGGAGGGTGCCGGCCTGCGCGTCTGGGCTAAGGTCCGGGAAGTCTTGGTTGCTGAGCCTGAGAGCGCTCCTCGCCTGGGCGAGTTGTGTCATCATGAACTCGATGGGGTGGTCGGTCGAGGGGGTTCCTGAGCGCGACGGGAGGGGAGAGTTGAGGGCTGAGAGCCTACCAAAGGCTGCGTTCCCGGGGGGGAGGATGTGAGGGTTCGCCATGGCGGCGAGAAGTTGAGGAAAAGTGGGCGAGGTGTTTGATCCGGACGCAAAGCGGGGTAAAGATGAGGTTTGTATGTAAAATGTAGGGGGGGGGAAAGAGTTTGCGAGAAGCGTGTCCTATCCCTTGGTTGGAACCAAGCGCCTTATATAGGCATCTTCCCACAACCCTAACCTTGGTGAGTCATCACCTTGTGCTCCATAAACCTCTATGACTTGTAGGGAGTCATAGAGCAAAATCCATCGATGACTCGTTTGAGTCGTCGCACAACATTTACATTTTAAGTAATCCAAACTCATAAACCAAGTCATGTGCTCAAATGAGTCACATGCGTGAAACCCATGACTCATAATGTGAGTCATGTGCGAAAGTCATTACCTCGTACAATGTCACAATCGTGAGTCATGAAACACTTAACCAATCATAATATAACGATAACTCGCAAGTGCATAGTTATGCGCGAACTATGAGTCAAGTGACGTCATAGCGTGAAATCTAACATACCTTATGACTCATAAATATGAGTCATGTGAAAACCCCCTTGCTTAGTCACAATTTGTGACAGGGGAGACCGAGTGGACTGAGTGGTTGCGTGTGTTGGTGGAGTAGGCGTTTATTAGCCTGAAGAAATGGAAGCTGGGCCTGAAGAGAGGCTCCTGGGAGGAGACGTCGAGGGCGAGGACATCATCTACCCCACAGAACCTTGGGAGTACCGAACAGGAGGAAAGCAAACATATATGAACATAGGCCGCCACGTGGAGCTTCCTAACAGTGGGGAAAAATGACTTAAAGCTATTGAAGGAGGGCAGGTGAGCCTTGCTGACAGGCAGCTCCTGCAGGAGGGCTAACGAATGGTATGTACCCACTGCGTTCAACGACTCAAATAAGGACAGCAAAACATCCCAGCTCCCAAGGCAGTTATGTTGAACCATAGGAAGAAGTTTGGGGTTCGGGGCCGGCCCTTTCCCAGCAGAGGAGGTACGATTATTCATTGCTGGGACGAGCCCGACTGTTGAAAGGGGCGGGGGAAAGGCTTTGGGCCTCCAGAGCGCGAGGGCCGCCAAATCATTGAGTGGTACCAGGACGGGGAGGTCCTGCCAGTGGTGGTTCCCTAGGACTTACGAGGTCCACCTGAATGGGACCCGCCCTTGCCGGGGGAGTAGAGGGTGTTGGGCCACCATTGACTGCCATATCCATGTGGTCTTGACCAAGCAGGACTGGGGAGGTGGGTCTGGTCGGGCCAGTTCGGCCAGGTCAAGCCAGACATTGCTTGAATGTGGCAGTGTGTTCAGTACAGCGGTTGCAGCAATGGGGGGGGCGAGGTCGGGCAACAGGATGGGACTGGCTCGTTGTTTCCGCCCCGGGGGCAGGTTGGATTATGACATCTGTAAGCCACGCAAGTATTGTGAAGCGTACAAATGGGGCACGTCAGGTGGCCAGTGGGGCATCGCTGATGGGCGTGTCTAGATCTCCACCAGTGTCTACACTGGGAGGTCCGATTGGCCGAGAACGCAACCTTGGCCTTGCATTGCTGTGAGAGGAGGCAGACCGCAGAGGTGAGGGCAGACACGTGCTGCGGGTCGACCGTGACAACCACCGAAGTGGCCTGCCTGGTGCCCTGAGAATCTCAGTCAGGGTTAAGGTACGTGCCTGAGTGACCCAGAGTCGCTTTGTCGTTGAGGATTGCATGCGTGATATATTGGAAGACTTCCTCTTCATCTTGGGGGAGGAAACCTAGTGGTAGGCCGTGAATGACTAGTTGTACCGCTGTAGGGGCAAGAACTAACATGCACCCCAGGTTTTCGCCTACAGGGAAAGATTGGTTGAGGGCCCTGGTGAGGGAGACAAAGTATGGGGCATATGACGCAGCAGGAGTTGGTTTGTCAGTGATGGTCAGGGAGATGGTATCTCATAGGTTGACGGTGGCAGAGAAACCGAGCGGGAGAAGCCAGTTGGATTCACGGAGGACGCAGGCAGCTATGTCGGGGAAGGTTGCCGCAATGGCTGGAACATCTGGGTGAGGCACAGGGGACTGGCGAGGACCAAAATTGCAACGTTGGGTACCTGGAAGGGTGGGAGGCCCCTGATTACTACGAGGGGGGACCTCACTCGCAACGTGTTGGGTGGAGTGCTGCTTGCCGGCTTTCTTTTTGTCCTTAACACCCTGGCTGGAGCCAGAGGCAGCTTGAGCATAGGAGGAGGAGGGGTTGTTGTCTGGGTGGTGGTGGCCGGGGGTGAAGGAGTTCATGTCATATGCCCCTCTCCCGTATTCTCCTGCCTTGTAGCTGTGGGGGCACAGCCTAGCGTACCTTTCGGGGTCGCCGCAAGCCTTGCCAAGCTTGGTATTGTAGAATGGTATGAGGAATTTAGGGTCCTCAGCCGCGGTGAGGACAGGTGTGGGTGGTGCTCGGGCAGTTTCTTTCCCCTTCCTGGAGCGGGCGGGGCCTCCGGCGATAAAAGGAGGGGTGGCCACATGAGTGAGGGCAGGGACTAGCGCGGGAGCTGGGATGGCCGCTGACACACGATATGACAGGTTGCGAATGGATGCCTAGAGGTCAGCCAGCAATTAGGGGGAATTTTGATCTTCAGGGGGGGGGAGGTTGGCAAGTAGGGAGGAGACATCATGGAGCCCCCCCCTGATGGCCTTATTTGCCTGGAAAATAGTTTCGAGCCTCGGGGTAACCAGACTCAGCTCATGTGAGATACAAATTTGGTTATGTCCGTAAGGGAGTTTATAAGAACAGCTATACCAGGGTAGATGTTGGTGCTTATTGGCAAGCACAATTCTTGCTAGCCTTAACATAATTTACGCGGATGTGGCTCACCATAGGAATCCGGCTCACCCATTGCAACCCTTGGAAAATCAAATCTACTTTTGATTATCACAACAAATAAATGAGATACTGCCCTGAGAATCAAGCCACAGGTAGTTTGAAATATAGAGAATCTGAAAATCTAGTTTCTATTTCCTGGCGATAAAGTGTTATTCTGATATAGTGGTTTAAAGATTGCCTATTTCATAAATAAAGTGTGGTTTTTCATAGGCATAAAAGAAATTGAAAACCTTGGCAGAATTACATAATAAAATAGATAGAAGGATAGTATAAGTCTTAGATATTCAGAATAACCAGGTTTTAATTTTCTTCATAATCATTTTTGAAAGCCACAGTGATTAAAAAACAGGTAGAAAATACATACAAATTACATACAAATTGCATCAATTTTACCATGTAATATCTACATACGTAGTTGGCCTATAAACTCAATATCTTGGAATCCCCTTAACTATCATATCCTAAGATAGTTTATAAATTTTTATGGTAAATAAAAACGGTTTACATACTTTGTGCATTGATCATTATCTAACTATCAAATAGTTAGAATAAATTCTTATCGCATAGTTATTTTGCTATAATAACTTACTATGTAAACCGACACTGAGTTATTAGATTAAGTTATAAGTTCTAGGGAGTCTAGCAGCACTGTTTAGAGCTAGGTCCAACAGTAGCTGTTGATCAGATTCTATATTACTTGCCTTTAGTTACAATCAATAATACTCTTTCTACTACTTATTATAATTAATATACACTTCCAAATATGCCCCATACTGTCCACTCTGGTCCACTCAACCTGATCTTATTGGTAATTGGCTTGTAGTTAGCCCAACAATTTGATTTCAACTAGTTTATGATTAATATACAGTTTAGTTAAAGAGCAAGCATTTTTAAGAACCGGTATGAAATATAGAAGGCTATATTTATCTGACTTCAAACTTCATATACTAACTTCAGATATCATCATAAAGGTTATTCCAAGATATTGAGTTCATAGGCCAACTACGTATGTAGATATTACATGGTAAAATTGATGTAATTTGTATGTAATTTGCACGTATTTTCTACCTTTTTTTTAATCACGGTGGTTTTCAAAAACTATTATGAAGAAAATTAAAACCTGGTTATTCTGAATATCTAAGACTTATACTATCCTTCTATCTATTTTATTATGTAATTCTTCCAGGGTTTTCAATATTTTTATGCTTATCAAAAACTACACTTTAGATATGAAATAGGCAATCTTTAAACCACCCTATCAGAATAACACTTTATCAGCAGGAAATCAAAACTAGATTTTCAGATTCTCTATATTTCAAAGTACCTGTGACTTGAGTCTCAGGGCAGTATCTCATTTATTTGTTGTGATAATCAAATGTAGATTTGATTTTCCAATGATTGCTATGGGTGAGCCGGATCCGTTATAGGATTTAAACAATCATATGGTACGTGTAACAATCCTATTGTTGAGCAGGTATGCAACAGGCAACGACAGTCGTCGCCCATGTAATCAAGTCTCGCTTTTCTCCACCAGGGCGTAGGGAAGTACTATCTTTTCAGATAGTACGGAACTGGCTTGATTCTCTTGAGTGATCTGTCGAGGGATACTATCTCGTCAGATAGTAAGATGGGTGGATTGTCGGGCTTGATAGAACTATCGCAATAGTTCTATGTTCAGGCGGCCCGTCGAGACTATCACAATGGTCTCCGGGCTCTTAGAGCGTAGGCTCTCGTAGAGGAGGGGAGTATCTAATGAGAGTAAAGCGTAATGGTATTGCAATATCTTGAGTATAGCAAAGTACTTAGATGGTTGCGTAAAGATCCTATCTCTTGGTCGTATTATTTTTTTTATTTTCTTTCGATATCATGCGTTATTTGTTTTAGGTACACAAAGCCTTATGCAGCGAGATCTATGAAGAGAACAAAACCTATGAATCACAACAACCGCCCGCTTCACCTCTTCATGGGAAAAATCAAACACCTGAAACCATAGGAAAAGCCCCCCTCACCTTGCACCTAAGATAATATACCCCAGACATGTAAGGAAACAATTCATAGAAAGATACAGTTAGAGAGACCTAAACCCATCCTCAGGCTTCCCAGAATAAAAGAAAGCTCCGCTAAAGCCCTTTCGGGTCTTGAGGGAGAGGATAGTGACCGCGCATATAGGAAAACTACCGAAACAGTGGGCCGACACCGAACAGAAAAGCAACAGCCGCGCCAGTAATTACATCGGTTGCACCAAGGCGTTGGCGGCAGCCACCGTGGCAGTGCAATACCACGACTGGGCGTCACTGAGGAGGAGTACGACAATCGGGAAGGATAGATAGGCGAGCGGAGCCACCGGGCAGAGGTGATGCCAACCGACGTGTAGCAGTACGGTGCCAGCTAATAATGAGCAGTAGGGTGCCAGCCAGCCTGAGGTAGAGGATTGTAGTAGTACGGTACAAGCGGACGGAACAGGGAAAGGAAGGAAGGAAGGATCGCGAACAGGCCAGCCACAGCCGACAAACGGGGCATAGCAAGGGCTGTTGGGGTGACGACGAAGCCGAGCGAGACCATGATGTTTCTAACCCAGGCTTTCCCCATCAGAGGTACAAGCCCAGCAAGTCGAGGCCTACTTCGTCCGAGAGTTCGACACCATAACGCCGACCGTGAGTAAAGCGAGAAGCTTTCTGACCGTGCAAAATGCTAAGCGAGGTGCAAACCAAGTGCGGGGTAAGAGGGAGAACCGAACTTCATGAGTGGGAGTGAACGATGAACAGGAACGAGAACCCCAAGGAGGGGAGGCCGAGGCCCAAGAAGAGGAGGGAAGATGGCGTAAAGTCAAATCCTAGGCAGTAGCCATCATGGGAGAAGAGAGGTGGGTGGGGGAATGTGATGATGATTTCCCGTGGTGTTGAGATTTCAATCACCGGAGGTGTAGGAGAGAAGGTTCGTGTGCAAGATATTATTTTCCAACACGTCCCCTATATATATATTGAGAAATATCCCATGAGAAAAAGGTATAGTCAGTGGGAAATTTTGAAAAAACAGTCACATTACTCAAAGAAGGCATTAATATTTAGGCTTACCTTATTTAAACCTATTCTATAGTATGTTTTTTGTTCACATATAGAAACCCTGAAATATGCAGAGGGGGTTGCCAAACACAATTATTTTTGAAAAAATGTCATTTTAAAAAAATAGGATATAAGCCATTTTCAAGAAAAATGGCATTTCTTTATATGCTTGCGTGCCAAACAGGGCCTAAATACCTGTGGTGGTAACGCGTGCCACAGGCTACACCCACAATTTTCTGCCATACCTTCTTAGCACTAACCGTCACGTTGCAACCTTCCACCTTACAAACTCAACTCCCACAACCCCCACCGTTCCGCAACCCATTACCCTACCATACAGGCCCGTATAAAATCCCGTAGCTCATTTTACCCGGCTGTTTGATATAGTTCTATCTATGATAGGATACACAAGCCTTGATGAGGTCAATACCCTCACACCCCGCTATCCCAGCCCTCGATAATGCGGATACCTCGCTGTCCTCTATGTATCTCAGTACGTTCTGAATTCATTTACACCAGAACCGGGCCAGTTGTCCCTGATCGCTTGAGGCACCTGAAAATGGCTTTGGATTTTTGGCCATCAGGGACAGCAGGGTAGTGTAGTATTGCGGCACTCTCAAATTCGGTTTCAGGGCCATGTCCTATCTTAAGGCTTAGTAAGCAATACAGACTCCCATGACACGCTATCCGGAAACGCAAGAGACTGGACAACAAAGATCACAACAACCCCGGATAGTGGCACAAAGAAAAACTCCTCAGCTAAAACATTAGACAGAAGTAGGTTACTGGGCAGGGCTACATAAGCATAGTATCATAAAAACTCCAATAATTAGACCTCATGTTAAGCTTCCAAAATTGTCTCTCTTAGATATTGGTATGGTGGTTAGCCCAGATGGAGAAGCAACCCTCTTAGTACACCCCGATGACAAAAATACAAAATCTACCACAAGACCAGGAAAGACAACCCCAACCCTGTACCATGGTGTTTAATTAGGGCCCCTTTAAGGCCTTACCTATGAGCGGCAGCCTAGCAGCGCTGCACAGAAACTGCTGCCAAGCGTGGCCCCGCAGCCGGTGATCTGTTGTGGTGTGAGTGCAAGAATTTTATATTCATGGTTTAATGGTGTAGTTGGTTATTACACCTGTCTCCCATACTGGCGGTCTCTGGTTCGAGCCTGACCGAAATCATTCACATTTTCTTATCACAATTTTTTTTTCCTTTTTCATTCACGACCCCATCTATTTCATTGGCTCTAATTGGCTGCATGTCGATTTATCAGGCTGGGGAACTTTTTAACTAGATAAAGGAACAACGAGAATGAGAGTGGTCATTCATACAGTTGATAGCATAATTTATTTCCACGAGTGAGGGCCCGTGAGCAGTAATCCTCTATTATGATGATGATAGTTCAAGTGGAAAAAAGAGGAAGAATGAAAGAAAAGAAAGAAATCCATTAGAACCCTCCGTTTTCCCAAACTCGGATCTCCCATCACTAACCCTCCGACGAGTTGGCACAGTATTTAGTCTACCTTTGCACCGGCGAGATGGCCTGCCTAGGCGCTTGTCATGAGCCTATTGGGTCGCCGGCCGTTGGTTTTGGAAATTTTGTTAGTGTGTTTGAATTTTTTTTCCGGGCAACCATGACAGGGATAGAGGATTTAGTGACCAGGTAACTCATGAAGGATCCCAGAAGGCCGCTAGGTGATAAGTTAGTTTATAATGTAATATCATACTAACAGTGTGTAATTCAGGGCACCCACCCCTCTACTGCCTCTGTGCCATGGGAACCAAGGAACACAGGTGTAGGTTCCACAATGTCGATCTATTCCATCTTAGTCGAGAAATAAATTAGAAACGCAGGATTTGAGTAAGAAGCCGCTTCGGACTCGCGCAGCAAATTACCATCCCTGCGACCCCGACCTGCAGCCTCGTCCCCCTCAAAAGCTTTCCCACCACCCTAGCAATCGCCTCTGCCGCAATGCACCTCTCCCGCTCAGCCTCAGTGCACTCCCTACCCTCTCCGAAATATCCTCAATGTTGGATAACGGAGACGCTGTTCCGAGTGTATGTGGCATGTTAATAGCCGCAAGGCTGGTCCCCATGGTAGCACCTTGGCTGCACAATTCTCTTGCTATCCTGTCATCCGGAGCAATCTTGCAGCCATGTCCCACCATATCATGATTGATGGCATATATGGCCATCAGAGTATCACCCTCTCCGAGAACCGTCCCAATTGTCCACTCTAAGGCAGGCTGGGCCTCGGCACTCAAATTCGTAGCAAAAAGATGCTTTCGCACCGGTTTATTACTTTCATCTGCCTCCTTGACTACCGACTCATATTCCCCACACAGAATTGTCCTACCGACTCGTTGAATCTCCGGTGTAGAAGTGATAGGAGAGAAGATTATCACAATTCGTTGAGCACGATGCAGATCGTGGGCCTCCGCCTCTGTATCCTCCGAGGACATTTCCGTAGAGTTATGCGACAGTGGGTCGAAATTTGTAAAAGGATGCACACCCGATCATCAATTTGCTGCAGGAGATGTTGCTTCAGGGACACTACCCGACGAGGTAATTTATATTGAGGGCAAGAGAGAGCGAACAATATACCTAGCACTCACAGCCATCCCTATCAAAAAAGTCAAAACCACCCCTAGAATGTAGGCAAGAGTACATACGCTTTCCCTCCACAACAGCCAGTAAACTCATGCTTGTCCTCCGCCTACTAATAGCCACCTTCCTAGCGTCTATTCAACCCCCTTTCTGTTTACACTTACTTCCGCCCCCATCGGAATCGCCCACAATCCTGCTCATAATTTGATCATACCTGGACCTTTCTCTACTGCCTCCTCCGTTCTCGCGGTGCTACTTTTACTGCTGGTGCCGGAAGCATTTCTGAGCGCAGCGGCCCTCCCTCCCCTCCCCTCATCCCCTTCACAGGCAAATTTGATCCAACGCTTTCTTCGGCACTACTATCCTCGCCTTCATCCGAGCAATGCATCACTGCACGTTCATCGACATCACCCTAGTCCCTCTGCAATTTAATACACCCTCCGCTCGTCATAACTCCACCAGTGCCAGCGCGGCCGTGCTCCCCCTCAAAAGTGCTAATTGGCCTGCGCTCCGGCAATATTCGCGAGGCTCCCCCTGATCCTGCGAGCGCGTCAACTAGCGCTTGATATAGCCATGTGCTAAATCGAGTGGGAGACCGGTATTGTTGGTTATTTGGTTGGAAGATCTGATTGAGAGCGACCGGGGGAGGAGAGGCCAGTCGTCCAGAAGAGGATTGCAGGGATGCAGATCTCTGCATGTGATGCAATGCGGCGTTTGAGATTGGTGAAAGCGACCGCCTCCCCGGAGGCCCGAGGCTGCTATGATGCCAAGAGGACGAGGTAGGGTCATTCTAAGAAGCTTGAGTGGCTCGCTTCAGGGCAGGCGGGAGAACCGAAGGGAGGACAGCAAAATTAGAGGCATCATTGAAGGTAAAGTTTCCAGGCTTACCACGACCCTGTAGCAATTTCGGAGTGCTATTCAAGGACATGGAATTCCGATGAGGTGTGCTATTAGAGCTGGACCAAACAAGATATCCGGTCGCGCTTCGCGGGCTTGGCTCTCCCGCCGCATCGGTCAAGGATCGAAAATGCTGTGCGGCAGCTATGAGGAAGTAGATGGGAGCGCCGTTGGGGGAAGAGGTTCGGCTATCCAGCGAGGGGGAAGAAAAGGGACAGTGGGGGACCGGTAGGACAGTGTTGCGATAAGGTGAAGAGAAAGTTTTTCACCCCACCAAAGGTGTCATGTGGTTTCCTAGTGTACTCGAGTACTTGAAAGTCTTAGGTAGAGTAGTTAGTCAGCTATTCATTTCCTAGTCACGTGGGACGGTTACCGCCAAAAATTGAAGGAGACACGCCACTTAGGAAGGGCCGCGCATCATCACCTAACCAAATGTCCGGTTCCAGATTACCCTTACCGTAGATCAATACCCCAACAACCTACCAACTCGCTTCAAATCTTATCTGGAACCAACCTCCCAAACACCAGTTCCAATCACCCCAGCAGCGAACCCCACCATCAGCGCCATATATACCGGTGTCCATGCCCGACACAACCACCAGCACCCCCTCACGTTTGTCGCAAACACCGAAACCCTGGAGGATGTGCTAAAGACGCAGACCGTCGGTCTTGTGCATCTAAGCGAATTCAAGAGGCGTCGCATCGAACTAGCAGAACAACGGGAGTGCAAAGCAGCCGAAAAACTACAACCGATTCGCAGCGGCGGCGGAGGCGGGAGACCTGCGAGCTCGTCTCGGGAAGGTATTGAGGCGCCTACTGGCAGCGGGGGTAGAAGAACTAAGAAGCGCAAGAACGTGGTCAAAGGCAAATTATCATTCGCTGCGGAGGGTGATAGTGAAGATGGCACAGATGATCGCGGTTACTCTTCATCCGCCGACCCGACAAGGGCTAATAGTGAGGATAACAATAAGAGTGTCGAGGAGGACAATGTGAAGAAGTGGAAGGTTAATCCAAAACTGGGGCTATCAACTCCGAAGGTCTTGACGAAGAATACACTTTTGAGGGAGGCTCAGGAACGTGAGACTTTGAAGAGGGAGTTTTTGGCTTTGCAGGAGAAGATTAAGAATAAAGAGATCAGTATTCCGTTTGTTTTTTATGCTGGTAGGTGTTGTGTGTGCTCCAATTTTTGAAGTTGACATACGGCTAACACCCACTAGGCACTAATGTTGCTCCGCCCACCGCAAAGAGAGTGACAGTTAAGAAAGGAGAGGCTGTATGGCTCTTTCTCGAACGTGCTGGGGGAATGTCTGGATGCAGGGAGTCGCTCAGGGTTTCGGTCGAAGATTTACTGCTTGTTCGCGGTGAAGTGATAATACCTCATGTATTTCTTCCACCTCTTCCTCCCTTTTCGCGATCACTAACTCGCTCGATAGCATTTTGAATTCTACTATTTTATCGTCAATCGCACGATGGGGCCTAACGGATTATTCTTTGATTTCCCTTAATTTCCATCGCCCGCCTCCCAAACTTGCGCTCTGAATCCCAATAGTGATGATCCTACAATGACAAAAGTGGTGGACCGCCGCTGGTACGAACGGAATAGGCACATATTCCCTGCGAGCGTGTGGATGGAATTTGATCCCAATACAGCTTACTCGAACATGGTACGGTGGGATATGGGTGGGAATGCATTCTTTTCAGTTGAGCCTCCTTCTCGGCAGTCTTCTCTGGCTGCTCCTGGGTTAGAGATGGTATAATGTACTATAATTTACTATCAGAAGACTCCTCTGAAAAATATGGTATGGTACTGTATATGATATTGACTTCTTTTTTTCCTACCTTTCGCTTGTTTGGTAACATGGAATACGGGACCCAGACTAATGGTTGACCCTGATGTAAAGTCTTTCATATGTTTCGCTGCAAGGAGAAATTCAATGAAACTGATGATTGCATGCGTCATCCCAATACAAGTGCGAGTACGTGCCAAATCCCGTGGTTATATAAAACATTGCAGTTCCCTAATTACACATCACCCGGCCGCCTACTCTTGGCTCATGAGTGACCATTGCATTGAAACGGCTAAATAGCTCAAACTCCATTCTCTCGCCGGCTTTTGGGCCTCTCATAATCTCGCTCATCACGTCTGAGCCAGGCGGGAAATCATCCTCAAAAGTAGGCTCTCCAACACCCTTGATATTAACGAGGACTGCCTGGCGAAAGTGCCAGCGTAGGAGGTCATCAGGCGGCCGGAGTGGGTTATCGGTGAACGTCTGGTCAAGAAGACGACCGGCGATGTGATAGTGAGCGAGATCAGGTGTGAAGCACACGATCTTGTGGTTATCCTATACAATTATTAGCCACGAAACCTTGAATATCTAGCCCTACATACATCAGGGTTAATTGCCAAATCATAGGAAGCAAAGAACTGATGCATCACGCTCGTGAGCATGATCCCATTCTGGACCGAGTTGATGGATCCGTGGGACTCATCGGCGGGGGGAACGGTGATCAAACGACTGAGGTTACAGTCATCCCACTGCCTCTCGTATGCCAAAGGAAATATATGAGTCGCTTCGAACCCCCTCCACCTGCCGACATGAGCAAACATCGCCTTGTTGCCTGTTATAACGCATCGCCGATCTCGCTGGAACACAGCATCGCGGAACGATTCAACACGAGTCCCAGAGGGCAACGAAACCGCACAAATTAGCGGGACTTCATCGGTGACACTGACGGAACCTATTCGCACTGAGTAGCGGCCCATGATGGAAGGAATGAAGAAACCTACCATCGGTGACAACAAAGTAATTGCCTGGCCGAAGCTGTTGCCCATCCTTCTCAACCAACTGTTTGCGGTCGTCATATAGATGGAAAGTATCGGTAAAGGAACAGATAACCCCCAACATGGAATAGAGATTGGCGTTGGTAATACCTTCAGAGGCCCAGAGGCCTCCGAGCATAGTATCACGACTGTCGGAAGCGTAGATGTGGGTATCACGCCACGCTAAGCGATCAGTAGGCGGCGTGGTTGGTAGACTATCTTCATCTGTCACAGACATGCTTTGATGAAAAGGGAGGAAAGTTTGTGCAAAGGTAGAAGGAATGGTTGCGATGGAGAGTTATGGGATAGGTTGCAAGGTGGTGACAAAAAAAAGCGGTCATACACAAACATCAACTGACGACCGGGTAATCCGTGCTTATATAAGCACAAAAACCGTGATAAACAGTTTAGGCCTCCACCCTTAACCTCAACTTATTCCTGGTATGGTTCCGGACACTGCCAATCGACACCTGTGTTAATTCCCAGTCGCTTATTAAGCAGCAGCCACAACCACCATTCCTGCAATACCGATCATTTCACATTCCAACAAGTGCAATACATTCAAGAAACAATAATAGCCAGACCACGAGTACGGTTGTCAGCGTTGCAACGCATTTATAAGCAATTCTTTCATGATGAAATGACAACAACGATATTAATAAAATCGGTAGAAATTCATACCCGGTATATAGAAAAATCACCTTCTTTGCCATCACAGACTCCGTACAAGTACATGCAGCCTCGCTTCTCCAAAATCAAAAAAAAAATCAAAACAAAATGCCGAACGGTATCCAAAACCCACCCAAATACCCAGTTCCAGATCTCATTTTTATACTCTATTCTTCAGTTGTTGATAAAGACTTTCAAGCAACAGGATGATACGGCGATGAGGACTCGGTGATCAATATCTGCCCTAGCCAAGACCTAGCCAAGCTCCAGAAGAACGCACAGCAGTGCTTAACCTCATATTTCTGGCTGTCCGTGCTTACATTAAAAAAAGCATAAAAATAAGAACTCACGGCGGTCCTTAACCTCGATAGTGATCGAAGTATCCATCACTGAACCGCCTACCATTCAACCATCTAAGGAGGTTATCAGAAAAAAGTAAAAATTAATAAGTAAGGCGAAAAAGAAGGAAATGGAAAAATTGTGTTTCCCCCTCACGGGTTACGGCAGTATACAATCAGTGTTCGCAACGGTCTGGGGGCCCTGGCGGCCCCACGGGGAAACTGCCAAGAAGACTGGACCGGACCGCACGACAATTTTCACTCTGTCCCGTCCTGGGACATTTTAGGACTGCAGGTTTGAGCGAGGACCACGGGCCCGACAAGGTGAGGCACTATTGTGCCATACTAATGCAACCTAATACAAGGACGATAGGGGACGGTGGTGGACCGCGGATCCCCTGACAAAGGATGGTGGGATTGGTGGGGATCTGTGGGGATCTGTCGGGACCTGCAGGTATTTGTGGAGATCTGTGGGGATCTGTCTGACCTCACACTGTATACAATACAGAAAAAAACACACAAATCACGGATGGGAAACAAACAATTGGAACGGGGGGGATGAAAGGATAAAAAAACTCAATCGTAAGTACATTCAATTGATGTAACGAAAAGGGAAATCCTACAGCGACAGCAAGTATATTAGTTGCTGTAGAATATGATAGGAGATTGGATGGAGATAATCACCCCCTCAACCCCCCGTCCTTTCCTGGCTAGTCAGGCCCCCATCACCGTAGTAAGGACCGCCTGGCGAAAGTGCCAGCGTAGGAGTTCATCATGCGGCCAGAGTGGGTTATTCGCGAACCTCTTGCCAAGATAACGACCGGCGATTTCATCGGTATCAAGCTCGGGTGTCAAGCAGACAATCTTATAATTATCCTACCCAATAATTAGCTACGAAAACTTGAAGAGCTAGCCATCCATACATCGGGATTTATAGTCACCTCGTAGGAGTCGAAGTAACGATGTATAGTGCAATCGAGCAATATCCCATTCCTCACAGAGTTGATGTAGTACCCGTCGGATTTATTGGTGAAGGGATCGAACAAACTATCGTACTTAAGTTCTTTCCATTTTCCCTTGTACGCCAAAGGAAAAATATGACACGAGTCGAAACCCCGCCACCTGCCAGCCTCGGCCATCCTCACCGGATCATCTTTTAGGACGCATCGCCGGTCTCTTCTTCTCTCCGCATCACAAAATGATCCATCCCGAGTTCCGGTTTCTAAAGACCGCCCGGCACGAAGCAGCGGGACTTCGTTGGTGACAATGATAGAAGCTATCCACAGTGAGTAAATGCTAATCATGGAAGCAATGAAGAAACCTACCATTGGTGACAATGAAATATCTCCCTGGTTGGAGCTGCTGTGCATCCCTTTGAACCACTTTCTCGCTCCCGTCGTGCAGGCAGTACGTATCCTTTATTGAACAGAAAGTCTCCACCATAGAATAAAGAGTAGCATTCGTAATCCCATTTGCGGCCCAGAGACCTCCGAGGATTGCGTCAGGATTCTTAGAATCATGTATAAAGACATTCCTGAATGAGGAGCGGTTGGTAGGGGGCATGTTTGCTAAGGAAATAAAAAGATTTTTTAAGATGACGGAAGAAGAAGAGATGTGTGCAGTAACCCGGGTAGTGTATCTAATTGATGGGATGCGAGGGGGTAGCGGAGAGAAGCGAAAACCTCGTTGCCTTTAGCAAACCTTTAGCATGAGTTTTTTCCGGGAAACCATGACAGGGATAGAGGATTTAGTGACCAGATCCCAAAAGGACGCTAGGTACTACTAACAGAGTATAATTCAGGGCACCCACCCCTCTAGTCCATTTCTACCATGGGAACCAAGGACCACAAGTGCATGGTCCATAAAATCAATCTAAATCATTTTAGTCAGACAATCGTATATCGAGATATAAATTACAAACTCGGGATTTCAGTGAGAAGATGCTTCAGACTCCCGCAGTCAATCACCCCTACAGCGTCCCCGACCTTCAGCTTCGTCTCCCACAAAAGCTTTCCCACCAGCCTAGCGAGCGCCCCTGCCGCAACGCACCTCTCCTGCTCAGCCTCCGTGCACTCCCTACTCCTCTCTGAAATATCACCCATGTTGGATAAGGGAGATGGTGTTCCGGTTGTATGAGGCATGTTCATAGCCGCAAGGCTGGTCCCCATGGCGGCAGACTAGTCACTCAATTCTCCCGCTATCTTGTCATTCGAAACAATCTTGCCGCCATCTTCCACCGTATCCCGATCGATGACCTATATGGCCACCAGAGTATCGCCACTACACCTGGCTGTCAAGTTCACTTCCGGTGCCTGGAAGGTGATAATTGCTGGGAACAGCCCAGGCCTCCTCACAAAGCAGGATCAAAATGGCAACACACCTCTCCACGAAGCCGTCATTTCGGGCCATTTGCCCATGGTGGTGAGCCTGGTAGGAAAGTTCGCAACACCAGAGTACAAGGCATACAGCAACCAAATCAACCAGCAAAACTCATGTGGAAACACCCCGCTACACCTGGCCATACAGTTCGATCGCCCTGAGATAGCAGAGTTTCTATTTGTGAACGGGGCGGATCCGACTATCAAGAACTGTGCGCACGTGTCAGCATCAGAATTCAGGCTAAGGTTCCGGAGAGAAGACAATTGGGATATCTTCAAACAGGCGGGCGATAATATAAGCACAAATACCAAAAATAATCCTGGTGTACGAGTAGCTTCATCTATTCCTGATATGTATCCTCTCCTTGCGATGCGAACCTTAGCTTTAAACTTACGGCGGGGAATTTATATAGCAACCTTTGAAGAGCCGATATGGGATGCCCGCTAGTGGGTGTCGTCGCCAGAAATTGACCTGGACCACCTCCGTGACGAGTACAACTTGCCACAAGCCGACACTGGAAGGTGAATTTTCGAAGATGGCCGGGACAGAGCGTGGCGGGAGAGCTGATAATCCAAGCTTCTATGGCTTGCGGTGGACCTGGAACGGGAAAGACTATGTTGGCCAAGTGTGTTGCGGCCGAATTGCTCAGGGAACCCCGGGACCCCCCTGGAGGGGTTAAATTGGTTTCAACTTTGTCCCAGCCGAACCCCTCACTAGTGGAGAATTAACTGATGGGGACCAGTTGTCACATCTCAGCCTTGCCAAAGTGGCCGGAAGCCTACTGTATAGTATTCTTGTACAGGACGGGAACCTTTTCAATGGATCTAAGGCAGAACTTGAAAAGCATGGGGATGGATTTTTCACCGACTCTTGTTCATTATGGGATGTTCTAGAAAACACGATTCGGGATTGCCAGACGGATCCGGTATACATCCTCATTGATGGGTTAGATAGCCTTGGGGGGAGGTCACAGGCAGAGTTTACTGGAAGAATTCTACCAGTCATGGAAATCAGCACTGTCAAAATATTCCCTTCTATGATATCGTATTTTTTTCATTAGACCACTAGCGGAGTTGGCTGGTTGGCTGACTGGTTGGGGATGGGTACACTACTTAACACGGGCTCGGGCACAAGCTCCCCAAACCCACCTCTACCCTCCCTCTCCTTGAAAACCGGAACTTTATCCATACCTCCCCCAACCCTCCGGACACACGCCTCCACTACTGCCTTCCGAAACAGTTTTCCGAAAATTTTCTCCACACCCCACACCCACGCCACGAATAGCCACTCCTCGTACCCCGGCTTCTCGGTCAGGCTCGCCTAGCCCTTCATCCACCTATCGCCATACATCCTCGTCGCATGCGAGCAGTCGTACTTGTCCACTACAACGGCCATCTTGACCAGCTGCTTGAATGAGAGCAGCCGGGGAACGGACGGGTGATTGTGTAAGGCTTTCAGTAGGATACAGAGCGCCACGGGGTCGTCGTCATGGAGCCTTAGGACGAATGGCTCCGCCGAGGAGTAGGGAGAATTGTTAAAGCGCTGGGCTTCGGAGAAGGGGGAGGTGGGGCTTAGCATTGCCGAGAATATTTTCGATGTGGTGATTAGTACGCTCGCAGAGGTTTTGTATGCAGCGTGTGCGTGGGCGTGAGCAGGCGAATGAGCACGTCTCCCACTGGCGAGATTATTGTCTCACGAAGGGGGAGTAGTTGTGCGATTGTTGTTGCTGCCACCGCTGTTGCTGTTGTTGCTGCGGTGGCGGTGGTAGCCTTCTCAGAGAGGGGCGAGCGGGCTGGGGAGGTAGGTGGAGATGGGAGTGATGATGGTTGAGACATTGTTGGTACTATGGCTATTGAGGGGTGTACTGTACGGTAGAATGTCTAGCGATGTCCTAATAATTGAAACGGTGGGGAGCGCTTTCATTTTTCTCGACTCTCTGAGTCAAAGAGGGTTTTCCGTGTCCTGTTGGGTGAGGGGTACCGTCGGGGGGGGGTGTGATCGCGGCTGCCTAAGATTCATGGATTGTCATTCGTGGTTGTACAGTCGCCGCCCTTCCTGTCCCCCAAGACTAATTAACAGCCACCCCCGTAGTAAACATGACGCCTCCACCAATTTTTAACCCAGAGTTACTCGAGCATCATAATAATATTATAGTCTAACCAACCGCCACCCAAACTCTCCAAGTTATCGGCAGTCTAGCTAAGGAGTGCAATCTAAGTGGAGCCAAATTTTAGTCACAACGGTACCAATCAGCACCATGATATCAGGGCAACGAATCCCCCATGAAGCCTTAACCGGAGTATATTAAACCTCCGACTGGCGAAAAAAAACAGCCCATGCCTCAAGCTCGAACCATCATAATTGGTCACTCGATCTTGCCATCTGCCATTTTGAAGTTGCTTACCACCCTACCTCCCACCGAACCATCTCGATTAGATAGCAATATCAACTAGGTTTGCCACAGCTGAACTTTGTCCCAGGAAACCCAATTTTCATCTAGATGCTAGTAATATTACTCGCCGTTCCTTGGTTTGCATACTTCCTGAGGGTTAACAAGGAACACCTTTCAGGAACAAGCTCAAGGCTGCGAACAATTCAGACTACAAAATCATTGACAAAGGAAACATGCCAGCACATGGCGCCGATGCCTTTGCCGATGCTGAGCTTTATACATCGCTAAATCTACGATCCGATACAGCCACCTTTGAGATACTTTATGGCTTGCACCCAGAGCCAGTATCAGGAATGGGTTAGTACTTACTCTTCTCATCCCTTAAAACTCCTTCCGCTAACTTGTTCAGAGCACACTGGATCAGTTATCACAGCCCTGAACATTCATGCTCGCATTATTTCCTCCCTGACCAAAGTTGCCACGAAGAAATTCTACGACCCATTTTCAACCTCCTAAAACAATTCGACTACGACAAAAGCTATTTGGAGCTTTGGAAATTGAATATCCTGAAGACTGCGTATGTCGCATTTTTAGACTGTTCCAAAATCGAGGTTCATACGGTTGAGCAAGACTAGGTGGCGCATTTGGATTTCAACATCCGGCTCATTAGGCCGATGAAAATCAGTGTTCCCAAGCGTCCAGTCCGTCCGTCTTTTGCCTAGGACGGAACGGACGCCAAATTTGCGGCCCTTGGACGAGACGGACGCCAAATTGTAGTCCGTCCTAACCCATGCCCGGGACGGACGGCCGGGCCCTACAGGTGTCTCAGTTGAACTGCTATTTTTAAATTTCCGAGCCGAGAGTCTGTGCTTGAAGAAACGCAACATCTTTATTACAACGCTATCATCATATTTGGGTATCAGGTATCAAATTTTCTCATCAATCAACCAAGCTGTGCACTCATATCCGATCCCCGGAACCTGCCCTAGTTCTCCGCCTAATATTACCTCTCTGTCCTCCAAATCCCCAAGCATATTTTCTTCTCTTATCAAATGTATGAAGCAACAGCTTAGCGGATAGAGCAATCACACATTATGAATACCGTAAAAACCCCTGTCGTTTTCTATCTCCAAATCTACTGCCTAGAAGTCTTGAAAAGGATTAGTGCTTTCCTATGCGGGATAAGATCAACCATCAGGACGTTATTAAATCTCATTAACCGACACACGCAATTCTATTAACCTGTCAAACTGAACCTATTATAAGCTGACGGAGATAGCGAATCGAAAGTATTTTTACGGTATTTTTATGAAATACCTACAGGTAACGCCCGTCCTCACTCAGGACTGCCGGGCCCTGCAGATGACGCCCGTCAATTCCAAAGACGGCGAGGCCCTACCGGAACATGATATTAACTGCAGGACTGTAGGTTGACTGCCGGGCCCTGCAGTGCTTCTGGAAATGGTGAGGACGGATGCCTTGCCCGGCCGTCCATACCAACCCCGCCCCGGGACGGACGGGACTATTGGACGCCAGGGCCCTGCAGTCCGGACGGGACGGTTGGGAACACTGTCTGTGGCCTTCTTCCGAAGAGAAAAAAATAGAAAATCGGAAAAAAGAAGGCATATCATATCCAGAAAATTCCAGCTAGTTGTCCAGAGGCTAAGTATAAGGCCAGCCGGAAAGGAACATGTGAACATTCTAGAAGACAACCATTTAGATTAGGGCTCCAAACAAACAAGAAAGCAACGCTAGCCAAGTATCATAACTATAAGGAGAGAAGGTTCCTCCTACACATGCCCTTAACAACCCGCAAGATACATTCAACCACTTTACACACCAAGCCCTACCACAACAACCATGTCTCGCAAGTCAACAAAGACGAAGAATCCCAGCACGAACCCGAAGGCCACCACGAAAACTCCGAAATCGGTTCCCTTAAAGGAAATACAAAACGACAGTACAACCTGGACTGCAGTGGTGTCTACCAAATCGAACACTGGAGGCAAGGAAGAAATGAAAGAGGATGCAAAACAGGCGCTCGCACTGGCACTGCAAGAGGAGGATCTTTGCGTCGAGAATGTGATGGGTAATACTTTCGTCGGAAACCAGGATGGACTCTACCATGTTAGAATGTCAGCACGGGTTCAGGCAATGGAAGATAAGTTGGTCTCATTCGGTGAGGAGCTCTCACAGCAAAAAAAAAAGAACGAGGAGGAGCACAAGAAGCTCGAGAAGAAGCTCGAGAAGAAGCTCTCACAGCAAAAAAAGAAGAGCGAGGAGGAGCACAAAAAGCTTGAGAAGAAGCTCTCACAGCTAAAGAAGAAGAGCGAGGAGGAGCACAAAAAGCTTGAGAAGAAGCTCTCACAGCTAAAGAAGAAGAGCGAGGAGGAGCACAAAAAGCTCGACAAGAAGCTCTCACAGCAAAAAACGGAGAACGACAAGAAGCTCTCACAGCAAGAAACGGAGAACGACAAGAAGTTCTCACAGCAAATAAAGAAGAACGAGGGGGAGCACAAAAAGCACCAAAAGAAGAACGATCATGAATTTGTCTGCCTCCGTAGCCAGATTCTCCAGTTGACAACTTTGTCAAAGGAGTATATGCTAGTGCGGAATCGGTTCCTCAGTGTCTTCAAGCGCAAGAAGCTCGGTATCAAGGACGACTTGGACATCGAAATCATTTTGGAAGGAAATAAAGCAGCACCTGCTGCCGATGTCATTACCGATGCTACACTTTATACACCAAATACAGTGCTGGCTCAGAGAGTCGACAAAGATATCTTTAAGCAACTTTATGGCTTGCTCCCAGAGCAGGCATCAACATTGAGTGAGTACCAACTCCTCTCGCCCCTACAAATTATTTTGCTAACTTATTCAGAGGACACGGAGACCATCTCTATCCTGAACACTCATGCTGGAATTGTCTCCTCCCAAAAACGACCCCCCAGCACAAACTTCTCTAGACTCTTCTCTAGTTTTATCAAGCTCCTAGAACAGTTGATGTCCAACGGAAGTTATTACGAAGATCGGGAATCAAGGGCTCTAAATGATGCGGGGGAGGCATTTTTGGCCTGTGCAAAGAGGGAGGGTCTCCTGGTTGACAAAAGCTGAGTAGAGCGTTTGGATTTGGGCACGTTTGGATTTGGCCATCCGGCCGGTTGATATTTGTGTCAGACCAATTAAAGCATTATGCAACGTAGCATAAAAGGGGCAGGGCTAGGATGATGGGAATCCTTTTTTTTATTATTATCATACCACTCTTTAAATCTATTAATGTCAATCGGTGGTAGTATTTACCCATCCATCATAACCTAAAATCACTGATTTAAACTCATCTCCTCCTCCATTTCTTCCCATCGTTTGGTATGCCCTACTATAGGCTTGTGAAAAGAAAAAACAGAATATCCATCAACGTTGTACAAAGTACACCTTTCAAGTTCCTCAAGTCTTGCAACAAAAAAAAAAAAAAGGACTTAGAACCCTTCTCCGGGCTTTAGACCATGACTTAGTAAATGATATCGAACCCGAACCTGTGCTGTGTCTCCTATAACCATGTTCAAAAAACATCCGGAAAACCCAGATTAACGGAGGACACCCCTCACTCCACAAACCTCCCACCGCCCCAACCACCCACAACTACACTTGCCACTTGCCATTTCCACCACACCTGTAACTGCAGAATTCAGACACCAAAGGTCTTCGGGAAAGGTTGGAGCATTCGGATCACCATACAACATCAGCCTTTGAGTTGTGTTTGATCTCATTAGCCAGAGAAACATCCACGTATTCTACCAGTCATCCACACTTACCAATATTTTCTCCAAGCTGACTCAAATTCAAATAGATTCCTCGTATGGACCCCAACCACACTTTCACCTCCGATACAGTAGTGGCAAATAAATAAATTTCTTATTTGATTTACTGAAAGTCTGGAAAATAATTAATGCCGAGGTAATGATCTACAATGAGGGCTTTACGCAGCGGAGTGGAATGGCTCAAATGGAGGCGCAGAATTGGTGTTAGGCGGTCAAGAAGTTTGTGATTGATTGTGTTGAACGTTAAGAAGGGGAAAATCCTGAGGAAGGTTAAGAACAGGAGGAAGAACATGAGGTGAGGAAAATGCTGGAAGTGCCGTGTCTTGAACTCCCCGATATCCATCTAGGGTAGGTGAATTGGCACTATCCACTCACCTATTAAACTGAGATATACTCTAGCCATTCTCCTTGTAGCCTGACGGCCGAGTGAGATTAGGTGAGTGCAGCCAGCAACTGCAAACTATTATACAAATTCAACAGCAGCGAGGTCTGACAGTGAAAATACCAAAAAACAACCGACAAACCAGCCCCCGGAAATCGAGGAGGCTCAAGTACACCTAATAGAGGGATTTTGCAGCTTTGATCCTGGTGTTTGTGTTGAGAGGTATCGGAAGCGAGCAGTATCAGGACCAAAGGGAGAGCGGTCTCCAGAGTAAGCGAACAACTTGTATTACTAGCTGAACAAAGAGAAGAAGAGAATAGAGAGGGAAAATAAAGAAGAGAGTGGGAAGAAAGAAGAGGAGCGTAGATATTGAGAAGGGATAGGGGGTGAAGCAAGAGGTGACGAGGTGTCACTCGCGACCGCAGCAACAGAGAAAAAGAGAGCACAACCGTGACTGCAGTTTGGTTCAGTGTTCTGAACCGTCCAGTCCGTCCGCCTTAGAGGCATCGTAGTACAGGACAGGCCGGCGGTGGTAGCCCATCTTTTTGCGGGTCCATGGATGGGCTAGGGCGGAAGGAGGTAGAGCCCTGTGGTGCTTTTCCAATGCACCTCTTTGGCTGGGATTCTCAGAAACGTCAAGTTCATGATTGGATCTCGCTCATAGTTTATTACGATCAGGCAAGTCATTTTCCATATGCGTAAACTGAAAAGAAAAAAATCTTCAACAACAAGAATGTCAAAAGTGTTTGCCAAATTAGAACTCAGAAACCACTGCCATGGATATGCTAGTTAATCATATCCTTGCTGCAGAGGGCACTAGCACTATCGCCGTAGGAAAGCTCTGATATTGGTTGCGGATATCGGGATCCGAGAGGGTCAGTTGAGTTTTCCGGTAACTTTTGTGGAAAATCCCAGACATCATGCTTCGAACCAACTTCGGTTGCATTAGTTATTTGGCTTTGTTGTAACATTACCGTGACCATGATTAAACCAAAAGACTTATGGAAGTATTTTAAAGGGAAAATGAGGCTCATAGTGAAATGATTGCTTCAGTCTTACCTTAATACTTGGAGCACTTGATGATATATTTAGCCTTCTTCTCCTTCTCGCAGGAACATCGGTTACTGTGTACATTACATCGCATCACCATCTCTCATAGTTTGTTTGCAGCACCCGGCCTTCCTCAACCATCCCTGGCGATCCCCCTTATTTTTCTCCTCATGTGCCCAGCCGCCATTCTTAATATCATACCTGCCGTCGGCGCCCCCCCCCCCCCGGCCCCCCTCCCCTGCGCTGTCCCGTCCCACACCCTACACTTCTTACCCATACCCTATACTCCTTACCCACACCCTACCATCCTCTGATACCCCATAGTCCCAAGCAATCCCGATCGCCCCACCAGCTCCCGTGTAGTCCACCTATGTAGCCGTTTTCCTGTTTTTCTCACCATATTAATCAATGCCTAGCGTGCGGGGCCTAGCAGTCCACCGAGTAATTTGCCCTACACAGGACCACGGTTATCGTAGCTACTCCGTCCCGTCTCCGCGGCATTATCCCGCTATTCCTGTGGGTCCCCTGGACGGTTCGGAACCCTGGTTTAATCTGATATTCCCAGTCCAGCCGCCAATCCCTAGCTGTGTATGTTTATTCTCATACAAAGTAATAATAAGGGCCATCCATTTCTATTGAGATCTGTGACCTTCTTCAGAAAGAAGAGAAATAGAAAATCAGAAGAAAAAAAGCCACTGAGCAATATTACGGTTGGTTGCTCAGAAGCTAGGTATGAGACCTGCTGGAAAGGAAAGTGACAAAGCTTGAACATTCCCAAATAACCTAGGGCAGCAAACAAGCAAGGAAGCAACACTAGCAAAGCAAGTATAAATCACACAGATTCACCAACACATGCCCAACTAACCGCAAGACAAACCAAACTTTTTTCCACACCAAGCCCGACCACAACAATAATGCCTAGCAAGTCAGCAAAGATGAGGAATCGCAGAAAGAATCGAAAGGCCGACACGAATACTCCGCAATCGGTTCCACCAAGGGATTCCAATAATATGAGCAAAACAGGCACTGCTGTGGTGTCAACGCAATCGAAAATTGGAGGCGATCAAGAAATGAAGAAGAAGGAAGCCAAGGATGCCCTGGCAATTGCACTGCAAGATGAGGACCTTCGCGTTGAGGATGTGAGGGGTAAGACATTCGTTGGTAACCATAGCGGCCTCCCCCTTGCCCGGAGGGCGGCGCGGGTTCCGGATGTCGAGGATAAGCTTGCCTTGGTCAAAACGGAGCACAAAACACAGGAAGTCAAACTCAAAATACACCAAGCCGCACTCAAAACACAGCGAGCCGATCTCACAACACAGCGAGCAGATCTCACCGAACTCTTCAACGCGAACCACCGACTCGCCCCAACAGCCTTGCAAAACGAGTATTCACAGGTGCGGAATCGGTTCATCAGTGTCTTCAAGCGTGACAAGCTCAACGCCGCGAACAAATCAGACTATAAAATCATTGACAAGGGAAATATGCCAGCACATGGCGCCGATGCCCTTGCCGACGCTGAGCTTTATACATCGCTAAATCTAAGATCCGATACAGCCACCTTTGAGATACTTTATGGCTTGCACCCAGACAGAGTATCAGGAACGGGTTAGTACTTACTCTTCTCATCCCTTAAAACTCCTTCCGCTAACTTGCTCAGAGCACACTGGATCAATTATCACAGCCCTGAACATTCATGCTCGCATTATTTCCTCCCTGACTAAAGTTGCTACAAAGAAATTCTACGATTCATTCTCCCACTTTATCCATCTCCTAAAACAATTCGACTATGACGAAACCTATTTGGAGCTTTGGAAATTGAATATCCTGAAGACTGCGTATGTCGCATTTTTAGACTGTTCCAGAAGCGAGGTTCATAAGGTTGAGCAAGCCTGAGTGGCGCATTTGGATTTCAACATCTCGCTAGTCGACATTTGGGCCAGGCAGATTAATATATCATGTGTGTGAGGATAAGAGGGGAGGATCTAAGGCGATGAGAATTCCATTCTTTGTAGCATACTTGGTGTCTCTTAATATCAATTGCAGAATTTAACCTTCTGTCGTGATCTAAAATCACCCCTCTAAGCACATGCTTTTTTTTCTTCCTTTCTTCCCATCACTTCGTATGCCCTACCATAGCATAGGCCTTTGAAAATAAAAATAAAAACCCCTATCAGCTTTGTGCAAAAACACACCTTTCTTCAACTTCCGCAGGCCTTGCCACACAAATAAAAAGTGAAAAGAAAAAAAGACGACTTGGAACCCTTCTCCGGGCTTTAGACCATGACTTAGTGAATGATATCCAACCAGAACCTGTGCCGTGCCTCCTATAACCTTGTTCAAAAAACATAGGGAAAAGCCCGATTAACGGAGGACACCCCTCACTCCACGAACCTCCCATTGCCTCAACCTCCCACAACTACACTTGCCACTTGCCACTTGCCATTTCCACCACACCTTTAACAGCGGGATTCAGACACCAAAGGTCTTCGGGAAAGGTTGGAGCATTCGGATCACCATCCAACATCAGCCTTTGGGTTGTGTTTGATCTCATTAGCCTGAGAAACAACATATCCTTCCAGTCATTCACACCAATCAATATTTTCTCCAAGCCGAGTCAGATTCAAATAGATTCCTCGTATGGACCCCAACCACACTTTCACCTCCGATACAGTAGTGGTAAATAAATAAATTCCTTATTGGATTTACTGAAAGTCTGGAAAATAATTAATGCTGATGTAATGATCTACAATGAGGGCTTTACACAGCGGTGTGGAATAGCTCAAATGGAGACGCAGAATTGATGTTAAGCGGCGAAGAATTTTGTGATTGATTGTGTTGAACGTTCAGAAGGCGAAAATCCTGAGGAAGGTCAAGAACAGGAGGAAGAGCATGAGGTGAGGAAAAGACTGGAAGTGCCGTGTCTTGAATTCCCCGATAGCCGTCTAAGGTAGGTGAATTGGCACTATCCACTCACCTTGTAAACTGAGACATACTCTAGCCATTCTCCCTGTAGCCTGACGGCCGAGTGAGATTAGGTGAGTGCAACCAGCAACTCCAAACTATTATACAAATTCAACAGCAGCGAGGTCTGACGGTGAAAATTCCAAAAACAACCGACAAACCAGCCCCCAGAAATCGAGGAGTCTCAAGTACACCTAATAGTGGGCTTTTGCAGCTTTGATCCTGGTGTTTGTGTTGAGAGGTATGGGAAGGAGGGAGAGCGGTCTCCAGAGCAAACAAACAACTTGTATTACTAGCTGAACAAAGAGAAGAAGAGAATAGTGAGGGAAAAGAAAAAGATAAGAGAGAGGGAAGAAGGAAGAGGAGCGTATTCCGAGGGGATAGGGGGTGAAGCAAGAGATCACGAGGTGTCACTCGTGACCGCAGCAACAGAGAAAAAGAGAGCACAACTGTGACTACAGTTTGGTCCAGTGTTCTGAACCGTCCAGTCATTCCGCCTTAGAGGCATCGTACGACAGGACGGGCCGCCTGTGGTAGTCTTTTTGCGGGTCCATGGACGGATTAGGGCAGATGGAGGTAGAGCCTTGTGGTGCTTTTCCACTAACTTACATCTCTTTGGCTGGAATTCTCAGAAACTTCAAGTTCATGATTTGATCTCGCTCATAGTTTATTCCGATCAGGCAAGTCATGTGCCATATGCGTAAACTAAAAAGAAAAAAGAAAAAAATCTTCAAGAAACGAAAATGTCAAGTGTTTGCCAAATTAGAACTCAGAAACCACTGGCATGGATCTTCTAGTTAATCATATCCTTGCTGCAGAGGGCACTAGCACTATCGCCGTGCGGATATCCGGATCCGAGAGGGTCACCTGATTCTCCCGGTAACCTTTGTGGAAAATCCCAGGCATCATGCCTCGAACCAACTTCGCTTGCATCAGTTATTTGGCTTTGTTGTAGCATTACCGTGACCATGATTAAACCAAAAGACTTATGGGAGTATTTTAAAGGGAAATTAAGGCTCATAGGAGAATGATTGGTTCAGTCTTACCTTAATACTTGGAGCACTTGATGATATATTTAGCCTTCTTCTTTTGCTCGGAGGAACATCGCTTATTGTCTATGCTACATCGCATCACCATATATCACTCATAGTTTGTATGCAGCACCCGGCCTTCCTCAGCCATCCCTAGCAATCCCCCTCATTTTTTTCCACATGTGCCCAGCCGCCATTCCTAATACCTGCCGTCTGTGCCCACCCCCCCGCCCCCCTGGGCAGTCCTATCCCATATCCTACAGTTCTTACCCACACCCTATAATCCTTACCCACACCCTATAGTCCTTACCCACACCCTACCACCTTCTGATACCCCCTATAGTCCCAAGCAATCCTGACCGCCCCACCATCTCCCGTGTAGTCCGCCTATGTAGCCGTTTTCCAGTTTGTCTCACTATACTAATCAATTCCTAGTGTGCGGGGTTCGGCAGTCCCCCGCGCAATTTGCCCTACACAGGACCACGGCTAGCTGCCCCGTCCCGTCCCGTCTTCTCGGCATTATCCCGCCGTTCTTGTGGGGCCCGCGGATGGTTCGGAACACTGGTTTGATCTGGTATTCCCAGTCCAGCCGCCAATCCCTAGCTGTATGTTTATTCTTATACAAAGTAATAATAAGGGCCAACCATTTCTATTGAGATCTGTGACCTTCTTCAGAAACAAGAGAAATAGAAAATCAAAAGAAAAAAAGCCCGTGGGCAATATTACGGTTGGTTGCTCAGAAGCTAGGTATGAGACCTGCTGGAAAGGAAAGTGACAAAGCTTGAACATTCTAGAATATTGCCAAATAACTTAGGGCGGCAAACAAGCAAGGAAGCAACACTAGCAACGTAAGTATAAATCACACAGGTTCCCCAACACATGCTCAACTAACCACGAGACAAACCAAACTTTTGTCCACACCAAGCCCGACCACAACAATAATGCCTAACAAGTCAGCAAAGATGAGGAATCGCAGAAAGAATCGAAAGGCCGACACGAACACTCCGCAATCGGTTACACCAAGGGATTCCAATGATGTGAGCAAAACATGCACTGCCGTGGTGCCAACGCAACCGAAAACCGGAGGCGATCAAGAAATGAAGAAGAAGGAAGCCAAGGATGCCCCGGCAACCGCACCGCAAGATGAGGACCCCCGCGTCGAGGACGTGAGGGGTGAGACGTTCGTCGGTAACCATAGCGGCCTCTCCCTTGCCCGGAGGTCGGCGCGGGTTCCGGATGTCGAGGATGAGCTTGCCTTGGTCAAAACGGAGCTCAAAACACAGGGAGCCAAACTCGTCGAACAGGATGCCAAACTCGTCGAACAGGATAAACAAAATAAGCGCAAATACGGCACCAAAAGAGCAACAGTGGGAGAGAAGATAATGATAGCGAGCAACTTGAAGTAATTTCGTCGATGAGTTACTTGCTAAACTGACGGTAATGACAGAAGTATATATGAAAAGCAAAACACCATTCTCTGTCTTCCAACCATCACCACACATTTCCACTTCGTTCCGCAAATGCCT
>Ga0307513_10001361_pt1 | contig 35308 bp, 39 predicted proteins | sample 15_EM_MG_FD_202174 | JGI IMG/M metagenome (GOLD analysis project Ga0307513, IMG submission 202174) | Populus trichocarpa ectomycorrhiza microbial communities from riparian zone in the Pacific Northwest, United States - 15_EM | ecosystem: Host-associated > Plants > Roots > Unclassified | place... | reverse complement strand
ACCTGCCAAACACCCCCAACCACCAATCCGTTGGGGCAACATGGTTATTTTTAAATTTTGGCCAAAACCTTCCTTTACCTGTACTTACCCCCCCCCCCCCCCCCGAGGAAAGGCGATCACATGCCTCAGGGTTAGGGCCTCCGACCCAAGACAATATACTTCCCGAACGTGACATAGTAGTCTCCCTCCCCTTCCCCCACTGGCTATGAGTTGAACACTATTTGAGGGCTGAAATTCAAAAGCAGTGCTAAGACGCGCGCCAGTGGATTCAGACAGACATGCGGCAGCCCACTGTGAGGATTCGTGAGGCCTATCCTAGTGCTGCAGAATAAAACTACTGGATAATTTCGCTAGGTAGGCAGGCTAGATGCGGCGAGATAAGTGAGCTCAAAGGAAAAGAAAAAAGAAAAAAGTGAGGGAGCAACTTGATTCGGCTGCATTACGGTATCGGTACTGTTCACTGTTGGATCGGAGATGGTTTGCGTGCCACTCATATCTTGTCGTGGGCATTGCCGAGAGTTGGAATGCTAGCCCGCTATTCGAAATGCACCCTTAATGTCGGTTAGGGCTCGGTGGTCTAAAAGGTGCCATATATAGCAAATGACTTTCTCCCTTAGATTGAGCTCTTCGTAATATTTTAGAAAAAGACGCGAGAACCTTGAATGTACATTTTGGTTATGTACCAGATTCAAAGTTTGGATTAGTCTAAACTAGAGGCCAGAGTGCTATTTTGGTTTGAGGGTGATTCACTGTGTGTCACTCGTGGGATTTTAACGTCCATAGATCCTTAGGATGAGCAGAGAAACTACGAGCTCTTCCCTGCAATGGGAAGTGGTGTCACTGCATGGCTCGTAATAATTCTAACCACTTCTCTATAAGGCTAGTGTATGTATCAAAACCAAGTCTAAACCCCCAGCGGGAATACCACGTCTGCAGACCACCCAATCACCAAATCCCCATATAAGCCCTCATCTTCATCAACCAAATCTCCAACTGCAACGTCCCCTCCCTCCTTAAAAGCCCAACCCTTGTGACCCCCTCATCTAGCTCCCATAGCTCCTTGATCTTCCCCGCAACCTCGTCCCCGAGCATAACGCGCATATGATGCACAGGACATAACCGCCCGTTGATCCTGACCAAAATATCCTTCCTCTGGACCTTCCCCGAACCTTCATCCACCTCTCCTGTATCCGCAATAACCCCCTCGGCCCACTCTTCCAGCTCCCAATCAAGCACACACCCAATCTCAACAATCCCACCCATCTCCTCCATCACCTCCCCCTTCACAAAACATTGATCCCCACCCCTCTGCACGACGTCAAAGGCCTCGTCGGAAACCCTCTTCCTCATTAAATCCCTAACACTTTCCGCGAGGTCCCCCGGAAGCACCGGGTTCCCGCTTATCCCAGCCACAGTTTTCAACGCCTTCTTCACCAAGCGCATTGTATTAATGTTCCCCAGAACCCACTTCCCTTTGTGCACCCGTCCGCGCTGGTCGTCCGTCTGGCGCAGGCCGTCCGGGACGACCCAGGTCTCGCGCGTCTCCGGGTGCATTAGCTGTTTGAAGCGGATTAGGAAAGTGCGTGGGACCCGGCAGTGGTACTCGGCTTCCTGTCGGATGGACTGGGCGAGCATGTGTGCGTAGGGGTTCTTTATCAGGCGGAGTTCGGGGTCTGGGAGTGGGGCACTCTTGAGCGGCCGGCCCGCTTTTGGATGCGCTTTTGAATACTTGACATATTTTGTTGGGTCCTCAATGGGTGAAAGGGGGAGGTTGCGGGGAATGTAGGGTTTTTTGCCACTGCTGGGGGTAGCAGGTAGAGTATCTGGGGGAGGAGAGGTCGAGGAGGAAGAGGAGGAGGAGGCTCGAATGATAAAGTGCGGCAGTGATCTAGAAGATGGTCTGCTCAGCCCGGAATACCGAGATCGAGTCAACATTCCCTCTTCTTCCCTTCCTACCTCTTGTAAAGAGATTTTCTTCCAATCGTCAGGCTATTGGCAATTAAAGAAAGCCCCGGCCCTCCGGGGGGTTTCTTAATCGCAGTTGGTTGACTGGTGTTGGTTTAGACTTTTTTTCCACCCCCCCTTGCGCCGGGAAATGGTTTCCTTCTCTCAACAACCACCGGCAAGTACCGCACGTCACAAAGCCCCAGAAAAGAAAAGAGGCAAACACACGGTAAGCCCACCACAACTAACAATCAATCAAGCATCAAACAAACACCACAATCTTCTACAATTTCCCGCCCTTTTAACTACAGAGGAGGCTTAATATTACGGTACCCAATGTCTAAATCCCCTTTACGACTATTACGACGGAGTTTAACAGCTTCGCACTACTACCATCACCGCCGGCCACCATTACTCCCAAAACTCCAACGGGATTCCCAGAAACAGCACCTCCGACACAACTCCACCATCACTACCTCCACCTCCTCCTCCAAAGATACACAAACAGACCAAACCACCTCCACAACTCTCCGCCACGTAATGCGCAGAATCCCCCACCCCGGTATCCACCCACCCATCCTCTCTCTCACCCTCTCTCACCCTCTGACCCCCCATCCGCAGTAGTAATAGTAACAACCATTTCCCCCTTGACCCCACACTCCCCACGTGGCATAACTCTCAGCTCCTTCAACTGCTTCTCCCTCTCACCGCCGCTCATCTCCTTCAACATCGCTACGCCCTCAATTGCTGCAACCACCATGTCCACCTCCGGCGCCTTCATAGTGCACGTCCTCCGCTCCACCACACGGGCAGCACACATCGCATCGCTATTCTCGAAAGCGAAGCTTCCCACATCACCCTGGGATAGCGTGCGTGATTCCCAATTGCGCGAGCAGGGTTTGCTGGGCAGGGACGAGGACGTGTTGTACAGGCTCAGGTGCGAGACGTATAGGAGCGTGCAGATTGAGGACCATCAGTTTTGGGTTGGGAAGGTTGTGGGAGTGGATTTACTTGTGGGGGAAAGGGAAGCGGGGTTTGGCTTGATGTATGCCGAGGGAATGTTTAGGGATGTTGGGAGGGAGGTGGGAAGTGACGAGGTGGTAGTGGATGATGGGTCTGGGTGATTGTTATGGGGGAGAGGGAATTATCATCAGGGTGCTTTTGGTTGGGGTTGGGCTTTGGAGGGGTGGGTTGTGCAATATGCATTGTACTGTACGTGGGCCCGGGAGGAAAGAGGGGTTGGGACTGAAAACTTTCTTCAGAGTAATACCGGTAGTACTGAGCACATTAGAGGTACGCATTAGAGCGAGGTTTAATTCATAAACTCATACATTACTCAACTAACCATTATTACCATCGTCAAGACAGGACCGAATCGTGCGGAGACCAAAGTGATGAAAATGAAGTAGAAAGAGAAGAAAAATCCGGACATAAACACCACTAAAACCCCATTCATAACCAACCAGGGAGAGGAGAAGAGGATAACAATTGACTTATCAGAGAGCTGAACATTGGTTAAAGGTATGACATTCCAAAGTGAAACCCACCTTCCAAGGCCGAATCCTGTGCAAGTACGACCTGCACACCAATACCGGCAGACGGCGCTCAAGCTCACCCAAGGTGAACGAATGGTGAAGACAACGAAAATCCCTAGTCCAGGCCATCCCAATCATGTTTATCAATTTCTTCCAACACAACACCTGCCGAAAAACCAAAGTCCCAGAAGAAACAATAAAGTAAAAGCCGTTAAGGCTTCTTTTCGTAGTCATCGCACTCTACGAGGTTTCGGTAGTAACGCTACTAGTGATACTTCGCTCCCGAATTTCACTGCCATCTGGCTTCATCTCTCCTTTGTCGGTGGCGGTCGTCTCGGTGATTGTCTTTGTGGTAAGGTTCAAGGGCTCAAAATGTTTTGTGTCCCCACTACTTTCGTTCAACAGAGGGGAGTTCTGCCACTTTGCAACATCCTTCTTTAGCTGTTCAAGTTCGTTCTGGAAGCGTTTGCCAAATACGTCGACTTTGTGATAATGTCAGTCATCACTCTTAAATGAAGCTAGACTTAAATACTCACTATAGTAGGTGGCACCATTATAGATACTCCAGAGGCCGACAGCCGTTAGGAAGAGAGCAGAAAAGCTCCTGTGATAGAACCAAAAAGGACATGGCAGCATAGTTAGAACAGCGTAAGAGTACTGAATTAACATGAATACAGGTTCCTGCGTAGTTTCTGGCAGGCGGAGGACGAGTTTGCCAATCCAGGTCTTTGAATAGCTCTTGCGAAGCCAGGTGAACGACGTTGGGCGTCCAGCAGCAATTTTTTCGCGCCTCCTCACCTAAACCACTGTAAGCAAACAGTGAATACAGCAGAGTCGAGGGCCCAACCGTGATGAACAGATGATAAGACAATTGCCAAATTCCATAAGGAACAGTTGCCCAAATCACCATCTCAATCAAACCATACTTTTCCACTCCTTTAACCCTACTAATGGACGGGAAGCGTGAGTCGACGAGGTCTTGATCCAACAAGTGTACCAGGCAATGCAGGACAACCGGAGGCATGATGTGAATGAACAAAGACGTAACTTTATCAAGTGAGTGGAAAACCAAAGAATTCCTCCACATTGCAATGGCCCAAGCATTGTTTCCATATGCGAGGCAGTATGTTGAGATCATTAGACGCCGAGAGTTCGGGAAAACCCAAATGCTGAGCAAAAGAAGAAGGTTAACAAAGTAGCACAGATCGGCCATAAAGTATTGGTAGCCACGCTTGTGATAGGTGAGATAGCGGATTGGCATAAAGTATAGAAGCTGAATAGAGTACCAAACATGGACCCAGTCGCTATGACGTCGACACATTAGGGTCTGCTACATATAAAAACACCAAGAGAACAGACTCACGGGTATCCGCCAATCAAGAATCCTGTGATGAAGATGTTGCAGACACCGACCACAAAGGAGATCTTCTCCCTTGTGGAAACAACCCTAGTATCATCCCATTTATCAAGGACCTTCTCGAGTCCTTGACTATATCGTTTGCGGTACTTTTCGAACTCGACATCCTTTTTCTTAATGACCCTCTCTTTCTGCTTTACATACTCCAACTTAACCTTGTCACGATGCTTCTTTAGGCTTTCACTCTGGAACTGTATCTTCCTGTTGATCTGTTCATTGATCCTCTCAAGTCTCTGTGGGAGGGCAAACTGGTCGAGGAAGTCGAAGACGGTAAGTTTGTCTAGGGGAGGGAAAGCCTCACCCCAATCTTCGTTCGAGCCAACAAAGGACGTAGACCGCGAGAGGGCTGGAGAGCTGGTAGGAGTGACTTCTTTCGAAGACGAGGGTGAAGATGAGTTATCAAACTCAAGTGGGTCGTCTGCCGATGGATGGGCAGATGATGAAGGTAGAGGCGCGGAGGCCATGGCTCGCGGTTTGTCGACTCGAGTTTGCAAGATTCCTCTGATGCGCAAGAACAAGGCTACATAAACTATTTTTTTGCTGTCAGTCGCGAGATCTTTAACGTGTGACTGCTGGGAGAGTTCGGGAGGTGCCGCAAAGCGTTATCAAAAGGAGGCCTATAGCAAGTATCTTCAAGGAAAGCACTGAGAGATAAGGTGGGAGTTTATACGGATAGGCGCCTAGAGAGTAGAGGTCGGTAGAAACAAGCGCAAGCACCCCTAGGTCCAAGGAGCTCTGGGTAGAACTTAGAAGGGTAATTATGGCAAACTCGCCACATATGTTTATAAATTTTGGGGGGAATGAAAAAGGAAACGGCTGGCAACGAGATTGGATGCCAGTATCAGGAAAAGTGTGACAGATGGACTGGTCACGCAGCTGTGACTTTTTTTTCCTTCCCATATCACCGCGACGATTGAATTTCTCGATGGCCATTAAATTTTATTTTATTCGCGTTGCGGCATGGAATCTCAAACAAAAAAGCATGATGAGCGTGACAAGGGTTAGTCCTGTAATCACAAGGCTATTACCGAGTGGCTGAAACGATCCCTGGTCCCTGTGGCTGTTCCCACTGATGTGGCTGTCTCTTGCCAAGACACGGTATCCCCTGCAGTTCTTAGTCAGCCGACCCACTCCCACAACCATTGGAAACTTTTCTTCTCTTTTCCAGCAGCCAGAACGTTCCTCCATAGCACACCCTTAAGTACGAAAGCTTGCCATCACCAATTGCAATGGCTCTCGTACATAAACAAGAAAATGAGGATTTCTCGATCAAGCCGGAGGCTAAGACACCGACCATCGACTCGTCTCAATGGCCGTGAGTCTTTCTATTCTCCACATTTTTTTCCTTTCACTTTTTCCGCAGTCGGCAGATTTCTAACACTATATTCTATCGAAGGCTTCTTCTAAAGAACTATGAAAAACTCCATGTCCGTACCGGACATTATACACCGATACCTAATGGCTGCACTCCTCTGAAACGTGAGTTGAAGAGTTATATTAGTAGTGGTGTTATCAACCTAGATAAGCCGAGCAACCCAAGTTCGCACGAAGTTGTCGCCTGGGTCAAGAGAATCCTCAGGTAAATTTCCCCGCAACCTCTTCATCTAGTGGATTCGGCACTGAATTTGGATAGATGTGAAAAGACCGGACATAGCGGTACCCTTGATCCCAAAGTTACTGGATGTCTCATTGTCTGTATTGACCGTGCAACGCGCTTGGTCAAGTCCCAACAAGGAGCCGGTATATTGTGCCCCACTACCCTCTCCCCCTTGCTGGAAACCCTTCTAGGCTGTCAAACTTACCGATCACCACTGTTCTAGGAAAGGAATACGTTTGCGTTCTGCGCTTACACGACAAAATTGGGGGTCGTGCTCAACTTGCCAGAGCGCTTGAAACCTTGACCGGCGCACTCTTCCAACGCCCACCACTGATTTCCGCTGTCAAGCGTCAGCTCCGCATCCGCACAATCCACGAATCGAAACTGTTAGAGTTTGACAACGACAGGCACCTCGCCGTTTTCTGGGTTAGTTGTGAGGCGGGAACATACATCCGAACATTATGCGTTCACTTGGGCCTGTTGTTGGGTGTTGGTGCGCATATGCAGGAGCTGCGAAGAGTTAGATCTGGAGCATTAAGCGAAAATGATAATATTGTCACTCTCCATGATGTCCTTGATGGTATGACCCCATACCCTTATGTGTTTATCGGAACCTAACTACTTCACAGCTCAGTGGCTTGTTGACAACTCTCGTGATGAGAGCTATCTTCGCCGAGTTATCCGCCCCTTAGAATCTCTCTTAACAACCTACAAACGTATTGTCGTCAAGGACAGCGCAGTGAACGCTGTTTGCTACGGTGCTAAACTTATGATCCCTGGACTGCTTCGTTATGAGGCTGGAATTGAAGTCAATGAAGAGGTCGTCCTGATGACCACCAAGGGCGAGGCTATTGCGCTCGGTATTGCTCAAATGTCTACTGTCGAGCTCTCCACCTGTGATCACGGTGTTGTCGCAAAGGTTAAGCGTTGCATCATGGAGCGCGATCTCTACCCCCGCAGATGGGGGCTGGGTCCAACAGCGATAGAAAAGAAAAAGATGAAGTCTGAAGGCAAACTCGATGTTCGCAACATAATCCCACAGGTGTCTCATTTTCCTGTGCTTTCCAGCTAACAATTATCATAGAAGTACGGACGTTCGAACGAGGCTACCCCCGGTGAATGGACGAAGAAGTACACGGATTATAACGCCCCAACCGGCGGCACTGAGCAACTTGGTTCTACGACGAATGCCGAAAACGTCGCAACTGCTCCTCCCGTACCTCCCTTTGGTGCCCCAAATGTTGAGATGACTTCTTCAGTTAAACGAGAGGCTGAGGGCGGAAAGAAGCGCAAGTCAGATGAGACAGAGGAGGAGAGAACTGAACGCAGGAGGAGGAAGAAGGAGAAGAAAGATAAGAGAGATAAGGAATAACAAGCTTAGTCCTAATCTCTTCACTTTTTTCCCGCGGAAGCAAAATGTGTAAACTAGTGTCTTCTTTTCGGTTCTACTTGTTTATCTTCTTCACGACCATATGTGTAGTCTAACCATCACCATTATCCTAACCCTTATGAATCATATGCTCTCTAAAAGCAGATCGTTTAGGGGAACTTCTCCGGTTCACCGCGAATGCGTGGTTTTTGCTCCCAGTGCAGTCTTCCCTAACACAGCTCTCGGACCCTGAATCACCACTTCATGACCCCCAAAACTCATCTCAGCAATCCGCGCGTCAGATCGTGTGTCGGTATCAGCATGGATAATTCACTCAAAAGTTCAGCCAGCAATAAAGACCCAAACCCGTTTTTGTAGCCCCCACCGGGTGACACCTTATGAAGCGAACAAGCCTGATACCGCTCCCACGTGACTCCCACGTGACAGAAGGGTGCTGCTGCCAAGGGCATCTCGAACCACCTACGCGGCGTCCCGCCAATTGCTTCTTAGAGCATCAATCAAGAAACATCTCAAACGTCTTCCTCAATTAATTCATCCCCTTTGCCACCGAAGAAGGGGTTTCTCTGTTAAATCAAAGTTAACCTACCAAGCCCGGATCTCCTCGTGAGCGCCACGTCCAACGATGAGTACTGGCGCATCCCCGACCTTGGCCAATCTGGACCTAGAGACAGATGGAGCTTCCCCGTGGGGTGATGAAAGGTCTATAAACACAGGCACACCCCCCATTAGCCTCCCTCACGATGATTCTACCGATGCATTCAGGGGCACCGGGTCGGGTATGTCAAAAAAAAAGGCTTTTTTGGTTTCCATTTAAGCCAATACTGACGGAATAGAAGCCAAAGAATCTATACAGAACAAAGGTGCGGGAGAGGCATCTCCTCAACCATCGACCAGGGCCTCAGCCGCTCGCCGTAACCCTCGCCGTCCTGGTCGTCATGTCGCTCGCATAGAAGCCATCGACGATGATCTCGGTCCACTAGGCCCCCTTGGAGACAATTTCAATGATAATATAAACACCGTCTTGACCGCCAAACCCCGCTATGATTCTCCGCCCGAACCTCCGCAGAAGGAAGATTCTCCCCGTATGTCTAGAGCTGTACCCGGAGCCCCAAACCGGATGTCTTTGACCGGGGATTCAATGGATACTGTTCCTTTGGATGACTCCGGAGCGGAGGTACATGAAGGTGGATATAGGAGACCACCAGCCACAGACTTTGCTCAGATTGTGGGGAGAGAAGCTCTTGGGGAATCTCTCCCTCCTCCTAAGTCAGCTGGCGATCAACCGGCGAGCCCATCCTTCGAAATACATGTTGGCGACCCGCATAAGGTTGGGGATTTGACTAGTGCTCACACTGTTTACCAAGTTCGGACAAAGGTTTGTCGGATGATTTACTCCTATTATACAAGTTCTGGTAACTAAGGCCCTAGAGTTTGCAGACTACATCCAAAGCTTATAGAAACAGCGAATTCACAGTCAGCCGTAGATACCGTGATTTCTTATGGCTCTACCAGGCACTGATCAATAACAACCCGGGAGTGGTTGTCCCGCCACCTCCAGAGAAGCAGGCAGTTGGCCGATTCGACGACAACTTCGTCGAATCGAGAAGAGCCGCGCTGGAACGGATGTTGAATAAAACCGCAGCTCATCCAATGCTGCAACACGATGCAGACCTCAAGTTATTCTTGGAGTCAGAAGCGTTGTCAGGCGATATCAAGCATAAAGAAAAGCAGGTACAGCCCGTGGGGGAGAACAAGGGGATGTTTGGTTCTCTCGGTGGCGCATTTGGCGGGGGTGGTAAATTCATTGAAAACGATGAGGTTTGTTGTATCTGTTCCTTTATTTTATATTAAGAACTTTCTAACTAGTAGCGTAGTGGTTCCTCGACCGCAAACACTACCTGGACACTTTAGAAAGCCAGCTCAAAGCTCTGCTCAAATCTGTTGACACAGTGATCAAACAACGCAAAGACCTAGCAGATGCCGCGAATGACTTCAGCTCCTCCCTACAAGCTCTCTCGACAGTAGAGCTAAGTAAATCCCTCTCCAACCCCCTCGAATCTCTCTCGTACCTACAAATCCGCATCAAAGAGCTTCATGAACGTCAAGCACAGCAAGACGTTCTAACCCTAGGAATAACTGTGGAAGAATACATTCGGATCATAGGCTCTATCAAGCTCGCCTTCAACCAGCGACAGAAGGCATTCCATACTTACCACGCCGCAGACGGAGAATTAGTCAAGCGAAGGGCAACATTCGAGAAGCTACAGAGACAAGGCAAGACGCAGCAGGATAGGCTAAACCAGATGAGCGCAGAGGTTAGCGATAGCGAGAAGAAGTTACTCGCTGCTAGGGTTGCGTTCGATAACATGGGGAGAACCCTGAGGGCAGAATTGGACAGGTTTGAGAGAGAGAAGGTGGAGGATTTTAAGAGTGCTGTTGAGACGTTCTTAGAGAGTTCTGTGGAGGCACAGAAGGAGGTATCTATCACCCCCAGCCCACCCCCATCTCCAGTAACTGAACTAACAAGCTGATGCAGCTCATCGAATTGTGGGAAACCTACTTGATGCAATTGGACCGTGAGGAGGACGAAGAGTCAGGGTACAGACCTGTCGAAACTCCTACATCCGCATAGCTATTCTAGATCGGTCGGCTGTGGAAGACGGATGTTGAGGGTGGGAGAGGAGAGGGGAGGGAGGGAGAAAGAAGGGGGTGCTTATGAGATATCATGGGCATAATTCCCCGGCTGTTGCGGGAGAGAAAAAAATGCTTCGTTCCCATTTGCTTGTACTAGTAAATACAGGGTCCTTATAAGTCGTAGGAACGTATCGCTGCTGCTGCTGCTGAACGTGCCTTTCAAGATTTTGCTAGGACGGTTTGGTTCAGTAAACCGGACTCTTAGCGAAAGCTCGCTATGCCCATCTGTTCATCTATCTACAGTATATAAGAAAAGGGCTTGGTGAGGTGATGCTATAATACAGTAGAATAAAGTGCAGGCACCGCAGTAAATCAGTGAAGGCGAGTTTACTAATGAAGGCGCCGTAAAACAAAGTGGACAATTCCGGGAGTCAAAGTTCATCGTGCGCTTCTGGACGGCCTTTCTCCCGGGCTTGTCTCTCCTCCTCTAAATCATATTCCATGCTTCTAGCCTTTGGGTTCCTGTCTACCGGCTCGGCCTTTTCCATTTCTACTTTTTCCACTTCGAGTTCCAGTTCTCCATCGATGATGGCCTCCACTTGCTCCCTCACCGACTTCTCCCCCTCCCCAGGAGCTAGGGTGGCGCGCCCTTCGGGAGATTTCTTTTCCAACATACTCTCCGGAATCCCCACAACCTGCGCCGTCGTAGCCCCACCCGTTCCCACTCCCGCGCCCTCCCTAATCTCCCTCCCCCCGCCAACACCCAATCCCCCGGCGACAAGCGACAACCCCCACCACGTGACCCGAAACGGCACTACAAGGAACAGATATATAGGACCCCACAGCAGCCGCCTGATGACCAGCCAGACTAGTAAGACAAGGAGTATCTGTATCGCCTTCTCGTAGTACCACTTGTCGCTCTTGTTCTTCCGGACGAGGTCGGAGATGAGTGCGCGCGAGGAGGAGATTACGTCGTCGAAGGCGGAGTAGCGGTGGTTTAGGTCTTGCAGCGCAGCGGTGGAAGAGTTGAGCGTTTCCGCGGCGAATTGCGAGCGGGAGAGCTCGGATTGTAGGAGGGTGTGCGTGCGACGGAGGGCGGTCGTGACGTCGGTTGAGGAATGGAGGAGGAGGTCGTTTTGGCTATGCTCCACTTTTTCTTTAGCGCCGTCCTTGGGGAAGAAAGATAGAGGGGAGGAAGCATTACGATAACTTCTGATTCCCCTTCCGCTTCCCGGTGGTGCTGTCCGGGGTGCTGCTGCCCGACCCGCCCAGCAAAGCCTCCCGTTCTCGTTGCTCAGCGGCAAGTGCGTTACGCTTTGCGGAGAGTTGGGCTTTGCGGTATTGCAATCGTGCGCTGCCCTCCCCAATACGTTAGCCTCCTCCCCCCCCCCCGGCTTCCATGCCTCTATCGGAGAGTGAGTGTGCAAAACAAACATCTTCAAATCCTCCCCCGCCTTCTCAACCTTACTCTTCAATGCCACCTGCGCCCCATCACCAACCTCATCTTCGACCTGCGCGCTCAGCAACTCAAGCTCAGACTCAGCGTCGCGCAAGCTCCGGTGTATCACGTTTGCAAGCTCGGTTCTGGCGCCATCACTGTTTGGTATGTCGAGCTTTGAGAGGCGGGATATTAGGCTCATGCACTGTTTTTTTGTTTTGTTTTTTCTTTCCTTTAGCTCATTGTTCGATATTGAAGTTGACACGTTTCAAGGGTTATGGGAGGATGGGTAAGTACTTCTTTATGAGTGTCGGTAAGGGAAGCTAGTCTTTGGGAGATTTCTAGAACCGTCATTATTGTGGTGGGTTTTTCGTAAAGGTGGCGGGGGTGAAGTTGTGAAGCTTGATTTATTCCCCGGGAGAGGTGCTGTTGAGATAGAGTTTGTTAGAGGGTTTGGGATGCTTGCATGTGGCTAGTTGGTTAAATTATTGTGCTTCGGGTGGTACCGTGACGGTGGGTAACGGTGGGTTGATTGGGTTTGAGGCTTGATATGTGGCGGCCAGAGATTCATTGCCTTGTGGACCTGAAAAGCCCCAGTGGGTTGTTTTCCCCGTGCTGTACCGGTATGTGATTCGACCCGCCGGGTGCGTTAGACTATCATATATAATACACAAAAACCTACAAACATAATTCTGTACCCCAGGGTAGGGGCCAATTAACCGGAACAGAGAGTGCTATCAATATTTTGCTGATTAACTTCAAATACTCCATTGACTGGTCAAATTCGACCCGCCACTAGCTACTAACCCAACACAGATTAGCTGTCACTAGTGGGGGGTCGAACTAGAGCAGTCAATACCGTGACTGGTTCACCGCTTCTAATAGCAGCTTTGGCACACGACACCCAAATGCAAATCCGAGCAATCCCACGGCCTATAAATTAAGTTCAACTCCCCCAACTCAGCCACTCAACTCCTCTATCCAACCTCCCGACCCAACTTCCCACCTTGCTTCGATGGCAGACATTCCAGAACAATCCGGGGCTGAGATTGGACAACAATCCCATTCGGAAACGGCTTTGCAGTGTCCCCACCACACTACCATTCAAGCCCCTCTAAGCGGAAGTGTATTCAGTATCGGAGCTCGATTCCTAGGAATTTTGCAACAACTCCAACAAGGACAGACCACCCTCCTGCAGGAGGTACGTGGGCTTAGGCAGGACGTAAATAGACTCAGAGACGAGATCTCTCGCAAGTACGTCTTCGTTATATTTTGCTTGTAGTTGATGTGGCTGATAGTGCAACCGCTCCTAGTGAAAAGGTTAATACTCCTAAGAGCGCTGATTGCGATAGCAGAATCTTTGGACCGTTCCATGAACTTGAATGGGATGGACCATCGGCTTATTGCATCCGTCAAGCTTTGATGGAACATATCAAGACCCCCCGTAGCACTTGTGAGCCATCCCATGACTCGGATGGACTATCGGCTTCTTCCCTCCGTCAAGCTTCGGAAGATATCAAGATCCCCCGTGGTATGTACCCCATCTTGTAGGAAGAGAGAGTTAATCTAAACTAATATAGGTGACGACCGTGCTCCCCTCCCCCCGACTCCGGGCTCGGAGGTGGATGGGACTGCATCAGGTCCGGGTGCTACGGCACGCTGTGGCAAGTACGCTAGACTACTCCTTTACGGCGAATAAAGTATTGGGACACTTTGGTGTAATTCCTATCTTCGGGCCAGGCTGTTTGCACACTTTCTGGATTAGAAAGTAGGCTGATTTATGTTCCTTGTTTCTTGTATAATACTCCCCTCAGTATATTTATATTGCTAGAGGCCATCATTTCTATGAAGTCTATCGACATATTTAATAAAAGTTTTTTGTATGCGACTCACAGCAAGTGATCCCAAGCGTCCGGGTAGCCTTGTAGGCGCCTATCATAGATTATTGCTTTGAGGCCATTCAGAGTCATGCTCTATGACTCGGTTTTTGGGGTTGAGGGTCGGTGATTTTGATATGATGCAGCGAGTGCCCTATCGTACCATCATGGTTTATCATAAAGATGGTTCCTCTCATGCTGATACTGTCGGAACTACTACCTCAGTGTGATGATCTGGGACGGATGTGTTCGCCCAGTGGTCAAGCGAGTTGAAACATGCGGATCTAGGAAATGGCAGTGGTCATCTTGATGTACATTCATACTGTGCACTACTATAAGTACAGCACTCTCAAGCGTGTTTGTAGGACAAGCAACATAGTATTTGTCTCTTTCTCTTTCTTACATTTGATCAGTCCCATTACTTTTCACCTTGACTCCGGCCGCTCCTGTGTGACCTCCAACAGATACCGGTATTTAGGAAGTAGTGAATACAACCTTATCATCGGGTCACCGGGCCTAGGCTTCGTTCCCTGGGAGTAACCAAGGCACCAAGAGAGGAGCACAGCTCCCATCCGGCGGCTAGAGTAAATAGGTAAGTACAATTGGGCTACAATTGGGCACGAGAGCGGCAAGGGGGGAGCCTTTCAAATCAGATTTTGGAGATAAGTGTCAACGGTAAGGTTCGACTGAGGAGGTGACGTAGCCTTGGCCACACAACAGGCCCATGCTTTCCCATGAACAACACTGACCCTGGGCACATCTCCTAAGACTACAGCAGGCATATGCTTCAATCGCCGAGAATTCGAACCATATCCCCTCCTTCCCCGAGTCAAGATTTCTTGAGGGCTTCTATCTATCCTCATGCAATCGCTGCAGCAGAAATCGCCTGGAGACTTTGAGGCCGCGGTCCGCAACCTCGGCCGGGTGAGAGGAGAAGGCCCGGCTTTGGATATATTGGTGGGAGGCTCAGGTTCACCCTGAGCCTCTCCCATTCACTTGAGAGGGCGCATTAGGCTGTGTGAGAGTTCCTTAATGTCATCGTCTTTGTTATTGGGTTCCGGATATGAAGGCTAATGGTTGAACACAGGGGGTTCTGAGACAAGTATCATAACATGAACACAAGGGTTTGAGCCGCTACCGTATTGAGCTCTCCTAGGGATCAAATAATAGGTATCAGGTAAGGAACGGGTGAGCCTAGGCTGCTGAGTGGCTCCCTCTTGAGTTTCAGGCCGAACTTAGCAAGCCTTTCTCCCTCCTCTTCATCAGCGAGGCGGGGGGAAGATTATGATGAACCTTACTAGTGGGTCGAGCCTTCTTGCGGCCCGCGCTGCTCCTGTGGGCCCGCGGCATGCCCGTCTAGCCGTTCGAGGCTCGAGGAGGCTGCAGTGTGGCCTCCATAGGATGGCGGTCCGCAAGATTATGACCCTAACCATAACCCTCCTGTTACTTCTAGCTACCACAAGCCAAAGCCAGAAATCTACGCACAGCATGCGAGCAAGCTTGCTAATACAAGGTCGAGGGCTTTCACGAGTGCTAATCAGTGATGTGGGGGGCGTTCCCCGTACTGCGGAATCTTGGTATCACCCTACCGCAATAACCTTTACAGGTGACACCTCATGATTCACTAGGACACTACATTCGATGGGCGGTGCTAAGCACATAACCGGCCCCCCATAGATCTGCTGGGCCCCAACTGAGCGAAAACCTTAGGTCAAGAGCGACGTCGCCATGGGTTTCTGCCCGTGGCTCCTGGGCAAGCAGTCAGGTGTTTCCAGCACATATTCTCATATCGTAAGCTGAGTGCTCAGACACAGCATGACTTTACCCTAAGGATCACGTACCTGTGGCCAGACCCTCCAGCAAGATATCCCGACTTTGTGTCTCTGTTGGGCTCGGCTTGCTTATTACCATAATATTCAATTTCTAATATGTCGGAGAGTCCAGAATCGGGACACGTAATACCACACACTAGGGAAAGCTTCTGGCCTAGAGCCCAAACGAGCCTTTCACCTCGAGGAACGAAGCATCTATTGCAATGTCCGATCAGGCATATGCACCGAAGCATAGACTAGAAGCATAATCATCTGTAGTTCCTTGATGGCCATATGAGTGCCTCTTCCATGGACCACCACCGCAAAATCCTCCGTAATTCTTGTAGCCGGCCCCCAGATTCCTGTTTAGGTCCCTTCCGGTCCCTTCCTTCCTTCTAGAAGGGTTGGTTGAGGGACAATGACAATAGCCGGGTATGTGGATCATCGATGATACATTATATCTTTAACAACGAGGGACAATTAGTTTCCCGAACGACAACAGGACACTAAAAATGGCTCACTGTGTTCGAAGAGAGCCTCAATGCTATTGATTCTAGAACCAGTCTCCCTTCGGTTCTGCAGCGTTCGTTTCCCTAATACTCTGGACTACTCCACATGAACTCGAACGCAAGTCCGTCGGAAAATGCACTAATGCTAGGATGGCTTACAGGAACAAACTCTGAGATTCACAATACCGGTAGCTGGTTCCCCAAGAGCCCCGTCCTCACCGCAACCGCTTGGAGGAGGCTTTTCGGGTTGGGCGGCGAGATGAGGAAGGTCCCCTGGTTCAAGGTTATGAGGTATTTGTACTTGTCCCAGGCAAGAAGTATCCGGAAACAGGGGTGATCCTGGAGTCCGAATTTTGTATGTGACTTAGATAAGCACGGATTTTGTACCATACACAATTCCGACTCCAGGATCACCCCTGTTTCCGGATACTTCTTGCCTGGGACAAGTATTATGAATGGTAAGATCTATCATTTCGCATTTGTGCCGTTCGCACTCCTATTCCAGCGGAGGCGAGGCGAAATGGGCGGTGGTAAAACGAGGTGTTGTAATGTCGGGGGTCATAATTAACGAACCAGTGATATTATGTCAGTGAGATTGTTATTTCTCAAATTCCCCGTTGCTGGAGTTTCTGTTTCTGGTTCGGCCCAAAAAGGGTCGATGCATTGCCTGTTGCTCAGGAGCCATAGCAACGGGTTCAAGTTTACAGGACAACATGCTGCTACAAAGTTTTTGTCCCCAGGGAGCGCGAACTGTTTATGGAAGGTAGAGCCTAACCGCCTGACTATTTCGAAAGCTTAGCGAAGGGGGAAGGGGGAAAAGGAGTTGGATTTGGGGGTTCTGCCGTTTGCTTGTTGTTTTTCTTCTTCTTTCTCCGTGGGGTGTAGAGCATGCACCGCCATGGCATCTATCCATTCATCAAATCGCCCACCCGAGCACTTACCGTGTCCTTCCTCCTTCCCTGAATCGCAAAAGTCAGGCGTTAGCCTATCTTACCCTATGGTAATTGTGAAAAAGGGATCAGATGGGGAAGGGGGAGGGAGGGGGAGGGAGGGGGGGGGCGCAAAAATAACAAAAGACATGAGAGTTGCAAAAACCGCCGCCTCCATCCCTCCCCTCCGGTCCTTCCGATTCTCTACACTTTTTCAAGATTCCGGCCCCCGTTGCAGATTTAAGTAAAATCCAGACACAGAGAGACAGACACACTTTTTTATTTTTGCAAAATGGAGACACCCCTTCGCACAACAGCTGAGCAGGGCACGCAAGTTGATAGCGGTATTGCAGATGCCATGCTTTTCCTCGATTGAAAGTATTTCCCTCCGATCTTGGACTGGGATCTTTTAGATGGCATGGTACTGTGTTCTACGAGTACAGCCCGGAGGGAATGGGATGTGAAAGGGCAGGCAAGGCAAGGTAGCTTCGATAAGATAAGATAGATAAAGGGTGTTCTGTTTTGTAACTTGCAGCGCGGCATTGTTCAGTAGGCGGTGTGCAGTTGAAGGCTGCCAAGCTTTGGATATTGGTCTGGGATCACGCAGGCGCAGGGGTATTGTGTCCGAGCTCAAGTACTAGTACTCGGGGGTCTATATAAATCGGAAAAAACTATTTCTGTTGATCCCATACAACTTTCTATTGGGACAAGGGTTATGTTTTCCGTTTTTTAAATGATCCCCTCGAGTGCATCACTTGGCGGGGAGGCGGTTAAGGTGGGTTTGGTTTCTTTGCCTACTTGTCTGCCCCCATTCCTTTTCCTTTCTGGTTATAGCAGGCGTTAAGTTAGATGAGTTTGTTTCGGCTTTTTGTTCGGCCTCAGTTTGTCCAAGTGCCGGCACGTTGATGGGCGATCCCCTATGCTCTACAGTTTGCATGGATGCTTGAGCTGAGGAGTGAGTGAAGACAGGTAGCGCGCGGGCACATGCCTCACATTCTCGCCGGGAGGACGATGATAGTCTGCCAGCGCCAGTACGGTACGGTAGTGTAAAGCGGAGTGGCCTAGAGTGGAGCATTGGACGTACTGTGCTGCACTGGTACTGGTACTGTGCCTGTTTGCTTTGCCTTCTCTTCCATCTCTGGCATCAATCGCCGGCATTGCACCGAACCCCCACGTCCGCCCTCCCCCCACCCACGGTGACCTACCAAGCCCGCGACACGGCCCTCCCCTCCAACTGTAATCCCCCAATCTGAACCTGACATCAACATCCGCAAAACCAAATCAAACCAAACTGAATCGAATCGAACCAACACTACTATCGTAGAACAAAACATATTATACCCTAACATAATACAATGTCCACCTTTCCCCCCTACCCCAACGGGCGATTGCGGGAACCATGACACATCACAGGGCCCCATAAACAATACCACAAGTCAACCCAGCCCAATCCAGTCCAGTCCAGTCAGATCCTATACAGTACTCGCAAGGCTGATATATCTCACCCATCCAGACCAACCACAGAGTGTGACAGCTCCCGTAGGATCACAGTATGAATTTTGTGATATTATATTCCTGTTATGGGCCAGTATTTCATATCTACTAATATCGAAGGTTTGGTTTTTGGCAAGTAAGTTAGACGCAGAGTACCAGTACTCGAGTATGTGGGATGACGTCAATGATTTGATAGGTAGGGTCCAGTATCATACTTGGTACTGTATATGATACTTTTGATACTTGGAGGAATGGGAGGGGAGGGGAGTGCGGGGTTGCGGGTTGTGGATTGCGGGGGTGCGGAGAACGGGATGTGTTGTGTACCGTATATGTAAATTGGGATGAGCATCTTTCGGCGTTTCAAGTCCACGATTCAGGCGTAGGGCGAGGGGAAGAGAGAGACGGCAGTCGGCGAGATGATGTTATGGATGAAATGGGTGGGCGGATTCAAATGATTTCATGGTAGGGATGACGGAGTGGATATTTCACGATACTAACTTTACTACCCTGCGTTGGGTATGGGGTATATACGCTATCTGGCAGGTACACCAGGGTTCCGTTTATTCGTGGCTTGTTGTTACCGCTGTTGTTGTTTTGAGGTGTTTTTTAACAGTAAAGCACAGTAAGAGTATGTCATTCGTGTTTGATCTCGTTTGGCGGTTTTGGTGGCGACTCACTGCTAGAAGATGTTTTGTCATAATATTATTGTCATGGTATTCATTCATAAGTGGGGTTGTTTCAATATAGGACGAGGAGGAGGAGAAGAAGAAGAAGCTCGTGCGAGAGATAATCTTTGTATCATACAAGTAAATACTCGAGTACATAGAAAGGAATTGGGAGCCTGCGTAGTTTATCTGTTGCCTCCGTCACGATTCCATTTCAGTGATAAGTTCGTACAGTGTCATACAAGTTATCGTGGCAATCACTTCCTGAATTATAGTTTTTTCTAGTACAAGTATTAATAGAAATTGAGATTGCCTCCTCCTCCTCCCCTCGATAGCACATGATCAATCTTTGACGCCCATTTCTTTCGCTCCTTCCTTCTGTCCCTCTTTTGTCGCTGTGACCTTCGGCGCCCTGATCCCGTACTCCCCCAGTCCTGGTCAGGGTGCAATTTCGCGAGATAGACCACCCTCGAAGGGTCCTGGGAAGTATTGGTACCTGCAGCGTTTACTTACTTGGTTGGATCTAACTATACCTTCTCGGAGAGAGTTTGATCGTTAGGATTGTGGTTGTAGAGTATGAATACATTCCCTCATGGCTTCAAGCGTAGTTACAAAATTATACACCAAAGTACAGCACAGTACTAGTACACTCTCGCTCCCCACCAGAAACCATAGAGGAGAAAGCACTGTAGATGAGAAGGGCAATTTCTCTCCTCCACGCAGCTACCCATCCATCCATCCATCATCATCTACCGTACCGTACATCTACGGTAGCCCATCAGGCAAATTCCCAGAAATGATGATATCCCCCCTCTTTTTTTTTCTTTCTTTCTCCCCTTCGTCTTAGCTTCGCAGGAAAAAAATTCTTACCATCGCATCCACCACATGATACAAGTCCAAGGATATGGACGAGACGATAGTCTATATGCAACGCACCTCAAGACAGCATTCCATACGAGCACGGTACCCGAGTAGGGCGAGGTTACGTACAATACTTACCCCACTAGTTATCGTACCTCCAACGCCCTAAAGTGCCTCCTTTCACCTGCGCTGTACTAGTTTGTCCTGCAAAGTACAGTATTTTACCTTCCTCTGCCTGCCAGCCAGCTAGCTAGCCAGCCAAACCACCAGCGAATTGCGACATGTCAATTCGTATGCTACCGCACCCCGCATCTGAGCGAAGATTCGTCATGGGTCAGGGTACTCGAGTACATGCCCAGCCAGGGGTTTCTAATATCATAGCGGCATGGCGTCGTGCTTGAATACGGTACTAGTACTTGTGCTGGTACTGCGATAGTAGTACATATCATACAGAAGGGTACTTCTCACAAAGCGGAACTCGTTCCATCCAATAATTAGGGCAGAAATATGATAACTTTATTGAGGATGAGGGAGGGAGGGGTACTCGTACACGTATGATACCGAAGCGAGCGAGGCGAGCCATGTTACTCGTACTCCGGCTTTGCGAACGGACGAACCTAACCTCTGTGACATGATGGATGTCCTCCGGTTGGCGCTGGTATGTATACCGTGTGTACGATATGATTTGCGATACCGGTGAGATACGATACGATACGATACGATACACAGGATAAAACGTAACACAAGGTTGTTTTGTTTTTTTCAAATCGCTGGTTTTGTGTTTCAACAATGTGCGCTATGGATCTTTGGAAGGAAGGAAGGGGGGAAGGAAGGGGGTGCTTGTGTTAGGGTCCTTGGTATTTTTACCAGTTTCGCTAAGCACAATGGGAAAGTTTTGAGTTTCGAGATTTTAGATATATATAAAATCGCGTCTGGGAAAGTATCTGTGCCTTATTCACAAGGTTAATTTTGCTCACCATAATTTGGAATCCCCCCCCCCCTCCTCCTCCTCCTCCTCCTCCTCCTCCCAATTGACCGTGGCGCAAGCACACACGCACATACCCCACCAGCACGCCAACCTGACGTCCTAGAAACTGTACTAAACTAATACATTACGTTAAGGTACGCCTCCGAGAAAGAAAGAAAGGAAAAAAAAATCACCACCCCCTCTCCAAAAAAAACAAAAACAAACCCAAAAAAAAGCACTCGGATGCCCGCCTCCGAACAGATGGGAAACAGATAGAGCAGAAACGAGTGATTTTTTTCCCCTTTCTTTCTCAGATGAGCTCGACGACGACGTCATAATATATATAATTACGGTTGCCAGTAATAAAATCCACCGTGCTACCACCACCACCACCACCACCACCACCATCACCTTCAAGTTAAGTTAGGGCAACCACTGCCACGATATCGATATTTATAAACGGATGGATGGGCAGACAAAACGTGGCCGGCATGAGGGAGGGAGGGAGCGAACTCGAGTAAGCAGCGACGCATCAAGCATCATCCGAAAAGAAAAAAGGAAAGGAGAAGAGAAAAGGAAAGGAAAAAAAGGTTTTGATTTGATGTAGGTAGGGTACGGTAGGTGAAATGGGTGTGGAAGTAGACATACGGTACCGTAGAGTATGATATTTGACATTACCCGAGTTACAGCGGGCAAAAAGCAGAAGCAGAAGTGGGCGTGAATGATATGCGCAGGGACGGGTCCGTGTGAGGTGGAGGGGTTAGTTACAAGTAGCTTGTGTAGTGAGCGTCAATGAATGAATGAATGAATGAATGAGGGGATGAATTGGCGCAGGTGATGCTGGAAAAAAAAGGTACGAGAAGTATGGTTGTCTATTGTGCTAGTTATGAGATTACAGTTTCATATACGGTACACGAACCGTGCCTTTGGGAATATTCACTTCTATCCTTTGTTCGTTTATTTTTAATATGCTTCATTTGGTTATTCGTGATGTTGATAACGGGAATTGTATTTTCGTTTCACGATACTTGGGTGAAACTGTGGGTTTTTTTTACTTTCCACCTTTCCTTTCATTTTTGCTTTCTTCATTCTCAAGTGCCGTGAGTGAAGGTGTAAAAAAAGAGTGAGCAAGTTAAAAAAAACCCTTGCTTTTTTCTTGTATACCTTTCAGAGATGACGGCGGGGCCTCCTCCTCCTCTCTCCCCTTTCCTTATTCTCACTCACCGACTGAGTGCGTTAGGCGTTAGGGTTGGGTCGAGTCTAGTTAGTCAAGATCCCTCCCTCTCCTAGAGAAGATACCGGTGCCAGAATAAATTTATATTTACCGATATTATGATGCTCTTTTTCTTTTTCCCTTTCTTTTTCCCCCTTCCTCTTTCTCACGCCCGGCCGTTTCGCAATCGGTTGATCATATTATATCCCATCCATCCCTCCTTCCCTCCCTTGCGCAACCCCATGATAATGCGATACGGCGCGAACACTGTACTGGTAAATTTACTTGCACAGGGTCCACACCAAAACGAGAATTGGAAAAAGAAGAAAGAAGAAAAAAACGCTATGAAAAGGAATAACCTGGGCAAGCAGTTCGCATCCAATAGCTGGAAACGACGGAAGCGTAAGGATGAGGATGAGGAAGCTAAGCTATCCCTAACGTAAGAATTTGATAGTGCTCGTGAGTAAGAGGAGAAAAAAGGCTCAGGCTCAGGTAAGGTAATGTAATGTAATGTGAGGAGATCCGGGAGTGCACTGCGCAACAGTAATAGTAATGGCATGGACTGTATCATACGAAGATTCTCTCTCGCCAGTGAAGGATAAACAACCAGATATCATAGCCAGGCCACAGGTCTCGTACATGTACCGTGGTGTGGCTAGCCACGGCAAACTTGCCCTCTTACCAACCAACCAGAGTGCTGTAAAAGGAATTACAAACATCCGAGTTCCAAGAGAACCCAAACCCACCCTTTCTCGCCTTCCTGCCTTATCCACTCCGATATACCCCGGCCAGCCCAGCACCCTCCTTCAGCTGACCAGCCAACCAAAATGAGTGTCCAACCCACCCAACACAATCATTCACTCTGGTTCCTAAAGTACTGGCAACAAAGTACCACAGTATCAATACTATTGGCAAGGGATTCCGCTGCCAGCGAGCCATTAGCGAGAAACCGGATCTGCAGGGTCCTTCCTTTTTGTCTCTTTCTCTCTCTCGCCTTGTGGGCACTTGTACCAGTACATGCTTTGCATAACTCGGTAGATACGAGTACCCTCACCCCCACGGCCTTGCAGGTTCTTTCTTTTTTTTCCCTTCGCAAAAATACACAACCGTGGATCGTGGCTTGCTGTGCTATGCTATGCTATGCTCTGCTTGCGCCTGCATTTGCAGTCGGGTGGACAGAAAATAATTATTTGAAGGTGGTGGTGGTGGTCGAGGAAGGTAGGAGGTTCCGGACTTTCAAGGCTGAAGCCTGAGAAAAGGAAAAAAGGGGAAATAAAATAAAAAAAGGCGAAAAGAGAGGGAGGGTAACCTAAAGTGCTCCCCTCCCCCGTTTTTTTTTGGCAATGGCACTCATTGCCAGCTCTGGAGGCCCAGGAATAAGTTTTGCTTGCATAACGGCTGTACGGTAACACTTGTGGTATCTGGAGCCCTAACCTAATCCTACCGGCATGTACCGGCTCCAGCTGCGGTCGCTGCTACAGTTGGGCATGCCCGAGAGAAAGGAACCAAGAAGGCAAAAACGACAACAATTAATCACGGGAGTTTTCACCATCACAGAATGGCATCGGAAGCGGAACTTTGTCGAAACTTCTCCATTGTATGATGCTTTCCTCCCCTTTCCCTTCTTCCCCCTTCTCTCTTGCTGCCTCGTCAAGCACACCTCATGAAGCACAGCACACAAACGGGTCGGCAAATGCGTCTAGGAACGGTAAATGACTTTTCCATCTATCTCCTACAGTAGCGTTCGTTTCTCTCCCTTTGTTCGCCTCACTTTTTCTTCTTTTTTTTCCTTGTCGCGAACAATACCATCATCGTCATCAACCACCAGCACTACTATACGCCATGCAAACAATTCCTGCCAGCGCGGATGGAAACAAATTTCCTCCTCCTGATGCTCTCCAGCCCCAGCTCATGCAAAAAGCAAGGGGTATGCGTCACAAAAGCAAATAATTCCTCACGATGCTGTCTTGTGCGATGCTTTGGTTTGCCTAGCGCTGAATGAAATAATCCGCCCCCCTGTCCAAACAAAAAACAAACAAAAAATAAATATGTGGGGTAAACGTATTCAATGCTGACCCTGGAGATTTTGACTGTTGTGCCTACCGATAGGTTACCACGGAGCCAGGTCGATTGCAAATGTTGGGGGTGATGAATATCGTGCCGCCCGGTAGGCAGGTAGGCAGGTATGTAATAGGTGAGTTATGGTAGGAATAAAACAGGCGAACAACCAGCAAACGTGGACCGAATTTCAAAACCGAGGAAAGAGAGAGTTATGATACTGGCCTATTTTGATACGATGATATACACCTGCTAGCTGTACAGTACGGGACTGTACGATACAAGCACATACGATTAGAGATTCGAGGGAAACCCCCCGCACCAATTAATTAACTACCAGACGGTTTAAACCGATAAGTTTGTTGTCGCAGAGATGCTCGTATTATACAATATCCGACAGGCACAATAATACACGGTATCATACTCATTCCACAGCACACCCCGGAAGTCTACCGAAAACCAAACTGGTCCGGCCCGGCCTACTCTCCTCTGGTTCGCTTTTATCAACAGTCTGGGGTGGGGTGGGCGCGCTACCCTTGGAAGCCCTCCCCGGATTGCACAACACCGGTGCCCCGCATTCCCACACACCATCTTCACGAACGTGGTTATTTCCATGAACGAGTACCGGTATGATACAAAGTTAATATACCCACCTGCCCCATTCAATTTTAACCATTTCGCTCACGACTGGAAAAGAAAGCATTGGGTTTGTCCCCACACACACAGACGCACGCATGGCTGCCATTTGATAAATTAAATTAAATTTGTGCGGTATCATTTTTTTACTTTATTTTTCTGCCATTTTTCATACGGTCGGTGGCTAGGTTAGTTAGCTATTTAGTTCGCGAACAGGATGACGGAATTAGATGGTTGTTCGCTCGCTTTGTGAGTGGTGAGTGAGTGGGTGAGGGTTTACCCGCGGGTAATGGGATAGGGAGGGACTGGGTTACTGGGTGGCGTAAAAGACTCTTTTTCTTCTTCTTCTCCTTCGCTGTTTCGCTGGCGAGGGGGGAGATGGGTCCGTGTGAGGCTGTGATGTTCTGTGAAGGTTATCGTCCTGTACTAGTGCCGGTATGATGGATTAGGCGGCGGCTGGGGGGCGGGTGATAATTTAGTGGTAGTAGAATAGCACATGGCACCGACATCGTGCTGGGAATACTTTGCTCAAATAAGTGTTCCCTTTTTTTTATTACTCATGTGCGTCACCACCAGAACGGGAGTGACTTTGGCCTGGCGGCGATACTGTATGAGCTTTGTACAGTACCGTAGGTCCAGCACATATATACCGTGTCTAACGATTCTTGCTGTGCTCTCCTTCCACTTGCAGCCGGTACTGCTTCTCTTTGATGAGAATAGCGAGTCAGCTACACCCGTAGACAATCTCAGCTACAGGTATTTCATCATGATTGTCACCGCCCACGCTCCCTTCGTACATTCCATCCTTCCTCACCTTTGTACATCATCATCATACCCACTAAATTATCGTCACTTACTCGAGTTACTCGCTAACAGATCATTGACCTTCTATCCCCTTACCGGTACTTTCTTTTTACCACCATACCGTACTCTACATGGCAAAGTATTTTTGGACGTGTCAATAGCAACTCGGATGCAAGCATGCAATGCGAGTGATAAACGGACGGTCGACCGCAGGAGCGATAGAAAGAAATAAAGAAGGAAAGAAATAAAGAAAGAAAGAAAGGGGAGCACTAGTACATATTACCATAGTTAGTAACAAACCGGTACTCGGCATATCGAATTGCCCTGGTCCGTCCGCCATCGTAATTAGTAGCCAGCCACCAATGTACCGTAAAATGCCATAACTAAACTACTCGTACTTTATCCAAGATGATCGGACGGACGGGCTGAACTGAACTGAACTGACTGATTTAGACTTGGACCAACCTGCTGTGATTGCCCCTTTCCTATTATATACAACACAGGTTACCTACCTACCTACGGTGCCTATTATTACACTTCAGGCTTATTTTCCGAGTTGAGTTGAGTTGAGTTGACTTAGACAGCGGCAACCGTGTATCATACCCATGCGCTACTGATACAATCCATGACAGGCACGGTACGGTACTTGCGTTTTTGTGTGTCTACGGCAATGTCGCTCACTCGTGTCTTGTGTCCTTTTTTTTCTCTCTCGCAAATCGACTTTCATTTATTTGGCGGTAAGAGGGCCGCTGTCCAGATCTACGAATCAGGTGGAGTGTAACGCCCACACGTTTTTTTTCCTCTTTCCCTTTTCTTTTCTTTTCTTTTCTTTTCTTGTCCTCTTATTCCTGATTTTTACTCTGTTAGGGTACTGTACTCGAGGGCCGGTACTGGCATATGGTGCCGGAGGTCTATCTCTGAGTGGGGACGAGAGATAGAGGGGGAGGGGCGGGGTTGGTTGGTTGGTTGGTTGGTTGGTTGTTTCTACCACCTGCCCGCTTGCCCTCCAGTGGATTCTTGCTGTTGAAAGTCACTCGGTTTGGGATGATGGATGACTGGTGGAAAAGAGGGGCGTTATTAGAATGTTTCCTCTTTTATGACTTTTTTTTATTTAGAATGAGGATATCAAATGGAATGATAGTGGCACTGTTCTCTAGTGCTGATAACTTTTTTCATAAGGGAGGGGGTTTGGTTTATTGAAGTGTGGGGTCACACACCTCATGACCCTAACTGAAATGAAGTGGAGAGAGTTGAATATCGGTGGTTGCTTCCCAGGGCTTCGCCTGGCCTTACAGTATGACGATATGGCGACAGCAGAGTTTCAGCTTTGGTATTATGGCGGCGTGAGCAAGTTGGAGCTATGATAGGAAAAAGGGTGGAAAGGGTCCCCCTCCCGGTCCATTTTCTTTTTGGTCATTTTTCCTTTTCCCTCTTCTTCTTCTTCCTCTTCTTCTCTTTCGCGAGTGGAACGACAACCACACATTGGGTCAGAGAATGGGTGGTGTTGTGTGTGTGTGTGTGTGTGTGTGGATCAACGAAAGAGAAAAAAAAAAGAGAAAAAAAGAAAAGAAAAAAAGAAAGGGCGAGCTGGATAGGACAACCAAACAAGTTGATATCCGCCCTTTTGGAGATTTTCCCTTCTCAACGCAGATTTATTGTGGTGGGTGTGCGAGTTCTTTGGGTGCCTGTCGAAAGAACCTTTTGCGAAATCTCCGGATGCGAAGGGTGTGGCACCGAAATAGGAAATTTTGGAAAAGCCCGAGCGCCCCATGTCTGGGCCCGACAACCGGTGCGAGACACTTCGCTCGCATCCTTTCACAGGACATGACAGGGAAAGACACTGCCGTGGACCAGCCTCTCCATCCCAGGAAGCGAATTTTTTTTTTTTTGTCAGTTAGCGAGTCGTCCGCCAACCCCCATCACCGCTACCATTCTTTCTCTCCACTAGAACTTGCTGATTTCTGTGGTTTAGTTGCTTTCAATTGCTGCTTTGTGAGTGCCGTTTACCGTTGTCTTCAGGGTCTAACTTTTTTTTTAATTTTCGCAGTCTTGTAGGTCTGTTTATGTGGGGTTGGAATTTAATTTAATTTTCACCTTTCTCTTCATAGTATCATATCATATAGTCCAGCATATTATCATGATTACTTTTGCTCGTTACCGCTGTGTTGTTTGCTTCTGCACGCACGCAACGAAGGTTCATATTTCAGATTTTAAAGATTGTTTTGCTTTTGGCTGACCGCTCTGGCCTACCGTTGAATACCGTACCGTACTGTGCAGTACTGGCTGGCTGGCTGGCTGGCTGGCTTTGGCTGCTGGCCGTCGGCTGTGTGTGTGCTGGGAATTCTGTTCTTCTTGCTTTTGCTTGCCTGGTCCCGCTCTTGCTGCTTCTGCTTCTGCTTCTGCTGCTCCTGTTGCTGTCTCCTACCGCATCCATACCCTACCGTATGCTACCTGGCTTTGTCCCTTCTCACCTTCTTGCCTCCTGGGCTTCCCCTCCATCCAACCTCACCGCACACCACCGGTACCCTCATTGACTCCCCCCACCTCATTCAATACCCATCACACTCCCCCCCCCCTCCATCCCCTTCCCTTCCCACTCTTCCTCCTCCTTCTCCCTCCCTCGCCTTCACTCCGATCCACCGAAATTAGTCTCCACCACTACCGTTAACCCTACCTGCCTGCAGGAGGCCGCCCCTTCTGCTGCTTCCCTTCCTCACTCCCCTTAAATTCCTCCCACTGCCCACCTTGACCTTGCTTCCGAGAGACAAGAAATATACCTTCCCGGCCAACGTTCGAGCCTTCCTATTTTTCCCAGTTGCTCAGCCAAGACTTCGGACGGACGACCTCTTTATTGCTGTTCGTGCAATCACCGAAAGGCAAGCAGAGACACTGCCTCGATCCTTATAGAGCCCGTCTTGGACCGGAAACCCTCTACTATTTGAGCCTTATTGATGATCATCATGGGGCATTTACCACTGTAACCAAGACTCCGTCGAGAACGACCCATTCAGGCTCCTACTGCTTCGAAAATCATAAACTTTTCCCCTCACCAAACAGCATCCTTGTGGGGATCCTTGCCTTGCGCTGTACTCCTGCGAAAACCAAGAGGAACCCACCCACAACATTACACGACTCGACATATCCTTCATCGAGTGAGCATCTGTATAAAATTTTCGAATTCACCAACGCATTAAGTTGGCCTTTGCACCTTTCTGTTTAAATAGCACCGTTTTTCCTTTCTCACGAACTGCATATTTTTGGCGGCATACATTTTTTAAGGCGTTTCAAGCATCATTTCCAGCATCATTATTCGCTCATACTATTACCACTACTATCTTACCGTACCGGTCGACGACTCGAGCATCCCTATTAGTTCATCGGCACTCAGCCTGGTGCTTTCTTTAGGGTTCCTATCAGCTACGCTTCCGGAAGCCACCAAAGGGGCGGTGCCTTCCATTCCCACCAACTCACGTAATCAAATCAAGTTTTTTCTTTCTCTTTCCCAGTATATATAAGATCATATTTCCACCATGACAGAACGCGGGCACAACTCGTTTACACCGCAACTCCTCCTGCAAATGCAGAACCTTCCAACCTCGAATGCGACGAACCTTCCATCATCTTGTGACGAGGAACTCGCAGACGAGGCAGATGAACCTCCTGACAATTATTCTCGCAAACGCCGATCCTTCGTCTCTGATGGCGAATTCACAAAGCACGCCGTCCACCATCAACCCAACACCATTTCACTTCTCACTCGCGCTCTACTCATCAATCCTGGCCTAGAATCTACGGAGCCCACCGAACACATCTACAGCTATAGCCTTAAGAGAGGCATGTCCACCGATTCTACCTGGAGCAACCCTTCGACAATGGAGCTTACGAGCGATGGTGGTATGACCAGTCCTTCCCGTGCCAATACACCCAGTCCGCCGCCGCCTCCAACGTTTCTCGGAGGACTGGGTGGGTTGCTACACAACGAGAAGGACTTGTTGAGCAAGGTGCCGAACAGGGTGGAGGTCGTAGGTGAGACTGATATTGTTGAGGGTTTGGGGCGAAAAAGGTGTATTACATTTGCTTGCCAGGACAAACCTGCTACATCCCGAAGACCGGTCAGTCCGATGAAGCCATCGACCCCACCAAATCCAGAGACCACCGCCGACATCACTCCTGTTAGGAGGAGCTGTGCCCTTAAGTTTGTTTGCACACAACGTCGTGATACTTCAGACTCTCACTCATCACCTCAACGACCTGCTTCTGGGCCCAAGAAGCTCCCTAGCATGGGGGGCTGCCGCGACTCGCAGATCACCGTCACCGCCACTACTACTGAAACCACTCCCAAGGGCACTACCACTGCTCCTGCGTCAATGGCAACCCAAACCTCGGTATTCCCGGACAAGTTTTACGAATTTGCTAGCTCTGTCGACGATAAATCAGACTCTTGGACACACCAGCCCTTCGACAGAAGTCGTCTTTTGAAGGTTGACGACTTGTTGAAGAAGGAGCTCGATATCCGAAAGCTGAGTCAGGAAGCTGAGGAGGAGGCTTTGCAAGAAGAGGAAGAGGAGCAAGATTTAGAGGATGCGGATGGCGATGAAGATGAGGATGAAGTTGAGGGCGTAGATGGAGATGACGAGGATGACGAGGAGGAGGAGGATCAGGACTACGACTATGAGGAGGAGGAAGACGATGCATTGAGTGGAAATGAAAGTGACAATGAGGCTGGGTTTGCTTCGGATTCTGACGATGATGATGATCCATTCTTCACCTACGGGCCAATGCTTCCAATCACTGGAGCGATTAGTCGACCGGTATGTTGCCGAACCGAGTCCACGTCTTCGATCGAGTCATTGAGGAGACTCCAGGCTCGCCCCTCTCTTCGTCCTCGCACTCCTGATCTACCAGACAGTACCGACTTTGTCTGCGGTACTCTTGATGAGGACAAGCCCTTGGAAGAAGCTTACGTCTCTTGCATGGAAGAGAGGAAGCGTTCAAAGCACATTATTACTCCTCAAGATATTGACCCAAGCTTCCCTTCAGATCCCGAGAACTCGGATGATGAAGGAAACAAAAATGTCAGCGAGAGCGAGGATGGATTTCACTTTGTCAAGCCTAATTGGAGCGGAAGTTCATTTGAGGGAACCCGTAAAAGAGGCCGCCGCAGAAATGATACAATCACACAAAAGATCCTCGGTGCATCTCCAAAGGGCAAAGCAAGAGCCCACTCTCCTGCGCCCATCCGTCGGATCAATACATCTCCTCGGCCGGTTGCTCGTCGTACTATGTCACCTCCACCCTTCAACCGGACTAAGCACCGAAGTCAAATGTTCCAGCCGCGGCCGGGTATTTTCCGCACCAAATCATTACCACGCACGCCTAGCTTTTTCGGTCGCAAGACCGGTCGTATTCACTCTGCTTCTAGCTCTCCCAAGACTTCTGCTGTCAGTCCTGTCGTCCGTCGGGGAGCGATTGACATTGTCAAGGGCATGGAGAAGAGGCGTGAGAGAAGGAAAGCTCGTCTTTGTAAGGCTAGAGAAGGGGTCGATTGTCGTGCTGGTCAGGGAGTTGAGAAGATGAGAGAATTGGGATTGGAAATTTGTGGGAAGGGGAAAGGGAGAACCAAGGCGCAATGGGTACTTTCTGCTTGAATTGGGTGGGCGTATTGTCTCTCGAAAAGTGGTTAAAAGGATACAGGCTTTCTCTTATTATTATTGGGATCTATGTACCACTGTAATGGTATTTTCCTTTCCATTTCTTCTGACGGAGCTACTCGTCCATCCCGCAACCGGTTTATAAGGGAACTATTTTGTTTTTCTTGTACATATATTATAGGCTATGATTAGACACGGTGGATACCATCTTTTTACCGCGCATTTTACTCTGCAGGCGCGGCTTTACCTTCTTGTTCTTTTTTTTACATTTACTTCGTGCTTGTTGATGATGCTCATGACAGGTTACCTTTTTTCTTTCGTTCTTTTTCGCTTTTAGCGGGTGGTAGCATGAATCGTTTTCCTTAATTTTTCACTTCAGGGAGTTGTTTCATTCCATTGTTCGAACTCGTACGTGGTCTCTAGCAGTTATCGCGGAAAAGGTGGTCTCTTTTTTCCTGCTCTTTTATCGGTTGTCACCCCCGCCACGGCGTTGATAACGATTCACCGATATTTTATTTTATTTTTTCCATTAGCGAGGGAACAACAGCAGACAGAAACAGGACAGATCTGGCTTCTTTCTGTCTCTTGTTTCAATTTTTTATTCACTTTTTTACTAGGAGTCATGGGAATGGGCGGTTTCTACTTTTTTGTCCTTGCTTTTTTCCTTGCTTCACACTCAAGAGGACAGAGTTGCTAGTACGATACGATGCGGTATGGATTGTCAAGTCAAACTCAGTCTTAGTCTAGCTTTATCAATCAATTGAATGGAATCACCAGTGGCATTTTTGCTCGAGGCCGAATAATATTTTCCATTCGGAGAAAAGGAAATTTAATTGGGGCGGGTTTACAATTCGCAGTCGGACACCCAAGGTGGCGATTCCCATACAAAGTGCCCTGTTGCGCCAACAGTAGTGAGAAATGAATATTGCCCTGCCAGTGCCATCATCAGCATAAGGATATGTTCGTCCAGCTTTTTCGGGGATGTAAAGTTATCGAAAGTGGGCTGCAATGTATGCTAGTATACTGGTACTGGGAAGGTCCCGCCCACCAGCATGGAAAATCTTAAAAAAAATTGTGATTTTAATTTGGGGCGGAAGGAAGGAAGGAAGTTGACTCGTGGGCGGCCGCATTTTATGCTCGTTGCAGCCTCCTTCACTCTTTTGCTGCCCTTTCCATTTCTTCATTCTGATCTTGACAAGTTGCCGTAACGCTTTTACTAGACGTGCCACCACCACCAACACCACCAAGACAAGACCGCCGCCCCATAAACTTAATCCTACCCGCAACGCAAAAAGTTCCCTTCCACTCTAACCAAACTACTCACCTCCTACCTACCTTACCACTTTCTCTCCCCTCAATACTCGACGCTTTTTCTCGCTCTTTCCACTACTCTATTCTTTAAAACATGTGGGTGATAAATTGGTGTAAGTTCCTCCCCTTTTCACACCCTTTGCCTTGCCTGTTTCGTTCCGATGATCGATGATGACACTGACGACGACGACGATGATGGTGGCGATGAAATGAAGTCTGGGATGTTCTCGCTAGTCTAGGACTCACAAACAAGCACGCGAAGCTTCTATTCCTCGGCCTTGATAATGCTGGAAAGACCACGCTTCTTCATATGCTCAAGGTGAGCATTTTTCCCGCCCTTTTCCTTTCCGCTAACTTCACCCCCTGAGGTGTTGATTGGTTGGCTGGCTGGTTGGTTGGTTGGTTAATGCTGGTTTGGGTGTGTTGTAGAATGATCGTGTAGCTACTCTGCAGCCTACTTTGCATCCCAGTAAGCAACTTCTTTCTTTCTTTGCGCTCTTCCGGGGCGTCGAGGGAAGGTTATTTATTCCCGGTTGTCGTTGTGCGGCTTTCTAACAAATTATTGCTGTTACAGCTTCGGAAGAGCTGGCGATTGGCAACGTCAAGTTCACAACCTTCGACCTTGGTGGGCATCAGCAAGGTAGATCTTCACCCTCTTTCTTTCTTTCACGCTCATCTCTTTATATATATATATTGCCTGCATAACGGGTTTTCTTATTCCTTTCCACTCGTAATCGCCCTTTCCTCCTGTCGTTTCCCTCAACCAGTGCCTGCATATGATGCCCTGGCATGTTCTTGTTCCCGGATTTTCCCTTTTCACCCCTTCGGCTCAAACTCCTTGATTTCTTTGGCGTTACGGCACTCATTCACTGGGAACGTGGTTATCGTCGGATGTTGGGTGGGCTTATCATTCAATAACCGCGCCGCTACTCACCACTCGCGATTCACCCCCTGTCTCCATCCTTTGCACATTACTAATCATCGAATGATTGTGTGTGAATAGCTCGCCGCCTCTGGAAGGATTACTTCCCGGAGGTATCTGGAATTGTCTTTCTCGTTGACGCTAAAGACCATGAACGTCTTGCCGAATCCAAGGCCGAACTTGACGCCCTTCTCTCCATGGAGGACCTATCCAAGGTTCCGTTCCTCATCCTCGGAAACAAAATTGATCATCCCGAAGCTATTTCCGAGGAGGAGTTGAGACACCAACTCGGACTGTATCAGACCACCGGCAAGGGAAAGATCCCGTTGGACGGAATTAGGCCTATTGAGGTTTTCATGTGTTCGGTTGTTATGAGGCAGGGTACGTCTGAGGCGCTATCTAGATTCTTCAAGAGTTTTAGTGCTAATTGATTTGGGGACAGGTTACGGAGAGGGATTCAGATGGATGTCCCAGTATGTTTAAGCCAGTGCAATGATGTCAGCGGTCCCGAAGGGTAGTTTGGGAAAGAGAATCGAATGAAGGACAAAAACCAAAAACCCCCCCCCCCCCCCTTCCCCGAGAAATGGAGACATGATGATCTGCTATTTCCTATATTCAGCCTAAGGCAAGCCAGCACCTTATAAGCAATGAAATGATTTATTTCCTCCCTCCGTGCAGTTCGGAATATATGTATGTGAGGGGAAGACCCTCGGAGGTGATGATGTCCCTGTTTTATGCTTTTTTCTCTGCAATGTTTTTGCCCTTTTTTCAATTTTATTTTTCTCAAACGTTTTGGTTTTTTTTCCCGCTTTTTTATTATTAGTTGATATGCCCTGTGTGTTTAATAGCATTTGTGCCACGATTGATCAAGCAGTGCACAGTACTATCCCAGTGAAACGATTGTAAAAGTTGAGCATGAAATCTCACTCGGGGGCTTTACCTACCTGCCTACCAACGCCCACATGCATACAAGACTTGGGCAAGAAGCCTTTACGGTAACACGTCTAGGTTAAGTACCTATAGTTGTGTGCATATTCGCTATCTGGTGACCCGCTATATACATCCATAACCATGATGCCTCTTACTCCTCAATCCCAATCTGCCCAATAATTTTCTTCACCAGCGCCCTTAACAAGAACTGTTCCCTAGCTAATGTCCTCGTATGCTATTTCACACCCCATTCATCAACACTACTCCAACTAACCAACTAGACAAACGCAAGGAGGAGAAGGGAAACAAGTACCTTCAAAAAAACTTCCAAAGAAATCCTCTCCCTGTCCAACGCCTTGCCAAGCACATATATTGTATCCTCAATTGCTCTATCCTCCGTAACTAGCTCATACAACTGTGCGTGCACAACCGTAAGCCCCACGACAACCGCGTCAACGCTAGGAACCTCTCTATTCTCCGCGTCATGGATGACACCTTCAGCGGCTGCGATACGCTCTCTCAGTATTTCGCCGTCCTGGGTGCATAGGGCGTGCAGACGGGTGAGGTCTTGGAGTTCTTGGCTCATGTGCGATTGCGCACGGGTTAGGGAGTCGCGTTGGGTTGTTGCTTGCGGGAGGGTTGTGCTCGTTAGATTTGTGTGGGAGGTTATGGCCAGAGTGTGGAGGGATGTGGAGATTTTTGTGAGAAGGAGGGC
>Ga0307513_10001360_pt1 | contig 35330 bp, 30 predicted proteins | sample 15_EM_MG_FD_202174 | JGI IMG/M metagenome (GOLD analysis project Ga0307513, IMG submission 202174) | Populus trichocarpa ectomycorrhiza microbial communities from riparian zone in the Pacific Northwest, United States - 15_EM | ecosystem: Host-associated > Plants > Roots > Unclassified | place... | reverse complement strand
CCAGCAAGGGCATGAAGGGCGTGCCGGTCTCGGGACAAGACGGCGACCACGCCGCGCTGAACCGCGTCGCGCTCGGCTCGCAGACCGTCTCGGTCTGGAAGGACGCGCGCGTGCTCGGCCGCGAGGCCGCTGCAGCCGCGGTTGCCTTGGCAGCCGGCAAGAAGGTCGACGGCGCGGTCACCTGGGCCGAGGGCGAGAAGAAGGTGCCGATGCAATCGAAGTTCCTGAAGCCCGTGTCGATCACGCGCGACAACCTCGACGTGGTCATCAAGGCCGGATGGATCACCAAGGACGAAGTCTGCAAGGGCGTGGCCAAGGAGAGCGCGCCCGCCGCCTGCAAGTAGCCCGACGGTCGTTCCTCAACTTTGTGATGGCAGGCCCGCCCCCGCGGGTTTGTCTTGCGTGACATGAACAGCAAACTACAAATCAGCGCGCTCGATCTGCGCTTGACGCTGATGGCCGTCGTGCTCGCGACGATGGCCATCCTTTTCCATCTCGCAACCGGCAACTTTCTCGCGCCGGAGAACCTTTACAACATCGCGCAGCAGACCGCCGTCGACGGCATCGTGGTCACCGCCATCACGCTGATCATCGTGGCGCGCCAGATCGACCTGTCGGTCGGCTCGGTGCTCGGTTGCGTCGGCGTGCTGATCGCGTTCCTGATGTATTCCAAAGGCTGGCACTGGGTGCCGGCGTCGCTGGCCGGCATGGGGCTCGCGCTCGCGATCGCCCTCTACCAGGGCTGGCTGACAGCGGTGGTGGGCGTGCCCTCCTTCGTCGTCACGCTGGGCGGGATGATGTCGTTCCGGGGCGCCGCCTTCCTGGTGGCCGACGGCAAGACCCAACCGGTCACCGACCCGGTCTTCCTCGCTCTGGGCGGAGGTCTCGACGGTTCGCTCGGGCCGATGCTCAGCTGGGTGCTCGGCGCCGCGCTGACGGTGCTGATCGTGTGGTCCGGCATGGCGCGCCGGGCCCGCAAGGTGAAGCACGGGTTCCCGTTGCGCCCCTTGGCCTTCGACATCGCGCTGATGGTCGGCACCTCGGCCCTCGTGCTCGCCTTCGTCGCCACGATGAACGCCTACCAGCTCGGCGGCAAACCCGAGGCACAAGGCGTGCCGGTCCCGGTGCTCATCTGGGCCGTCGTCGTGATCGTCGTCAGCTTCATCGTGCGGCGCACGCGCTTCGGCCGCTACGTCTTCGCGATCGGCGGCAACCCGGAAGCCGCGCGCCTGGTCGGCATTCCGGTCAAGCGCGTGACGATCAAGCTCTTCTTGCTGCTCGGCGCGTTGACGACGCTGGCATCGGTGGTCGCGGTCGCACGCCTGAACGCAGGCACCAACTCGCTCGGAACCAACATGGAGCTCTACGTGATCGCCGCTGCAGTGATCGGCGGCGTGGCGCTCTCGGGCGGCAGCGGCACGATCCTGGGCTCGGTGCTCGGCGCGCTGATGATCCAGTTTCTCGAGAGCGGCATGCTGCTGATGGACGTGAGCATCGGCTACCGCATGGTGATCATCGGCCAGGTGCTGATCGTTGCGGTCGTGTTCGACGTCGTCTACCGGCGTTTCAGTGGCGAGAGGCTGACATGAGCAGCGCGTTGATCGAGATCCGCGGTGCGGGCAAGACCTTCGGCGGCGTGCGCGCTGTCGACGACGTCAGCCTGCAGCTGCACCCCGGCGAAGTGGTCGCGGTGCTCGGCCACAACGGCGCGGGCAAGTCCACGCTGATGAAGATGCTGGCCGGCGCCCACCCGATGGATGCGGGCGAGTTGCTGGTCGACGGGCAGCCCGCCCGCATCGCGTCGCCCTCGGACTCGCAGTCGCTGGGCATCGAGACGATCTACCAGACGCTCGCGCTGGCGGACAACCTCGACGCGGTCGCCAACCTCTTTCTCGGCCGTGAACTCGTGACCGGCCTCGGCCTGCTGGACGACGACGCCATGGAGAACGCCGCGCGCCAGACCTTCCATCGCCTGAACCCGAACTTCACGAACATCCGCGTGCCGGTGCGCTCCCTGTCGGGCGGGCAACGCCAGGTCGTCGCGATCTCGCGCGCGCTGTATTTCAAGGCGCGCGTGCTCATCATGGACGAGCCTTGCGCCGCCCTCGGCCCGGAAGAAACGCGCATGGTCCACGACCTCGTGCGCCGGCTGAAGGCCGACGGCGTCGGCATCTTCCTCATCACGCACGACATGCCCGACGTGTTCGGGCTGTCCGACCGGCTGAGCGTGATGAAGAACGGCAAGGTCGTCGGCACCTACCGCACGGCCGACCTGACCGAAGACGAGGTACTGGCCATGATCATCGGCGGCAAGCCGGTCACCCGCATCGAACAAAGATTCTCACCATGAACACCATCGGCATCGATCTCGGAACCTCGTCGGTGAAGGCCGTGGTTCTCGGCGAAAACGGCGAGCTCATCGCCGAAGCCGGCGCCTCGTTCGACGTCTCGCGCCCTCACCCGCTCTGGAGCGAACAGACTCCTTCCACGTGGCTGGCGGCGACCGACCACACGATGAACCAGCTGCGCGAACGGGCCGGCAGCGCCTGGCAGCACGTGCACGCCCTGGCAGTCGCCGGGCAGATGCACGGCGCCACCTTGCTCGACGCGGCTGGCGCGGTGCTGCGGCCCTGCATCCTCTGGAACGACGGCCGCAGCCAGGCGCAATGCAGCGCGCTCGAAGCGCATGAGCCGCGCACACGCCAGATCACCGCGAACCAGGCCATGGCCGGGTTCACGGCGCCGAAGTTGATGTGGGTGAAAGAGCACGAGCCGGAGCTTTTCGAGAAGACCGCGAAGGTGCTGCTGCCGAAAGACTGGCTGGTGTGGCAACTCGCCGGCGTGATGAGCAGCGACTGTTCCGACGCCTCGGGCACGCTGTGGCTCGACGTCGCCCGCCGCGAGTGGAGCGACACCATGCTCCGCGCGACCGGCATGCGCGCCGAGCAGATGCCCGAGCTGCATGAAGGGTGCGACGCGGTCGGCACGCTGCTGCCGCGGTGGACCCGGCAGTGGCAGTTGCCGGCAGGCATCGCGGTCATCGCCGGGGCTGGTGACAACGCCGCCGGCGCGGTGGGCGTGGGCGTCACGCTGCCGGGCACCGGCTTCGTCTCGCTGGGTACGTCCGGCGTCGTGTTCGTCGCCACCGACGGCCCGCAACCGAACCCCGACCGCGGTGTGCACACCTTCTGCCATGCATTGCCCAATGTCTGGCACCAGATGGCTGTGATGCTGTCGGCCAGCAGCGCGCTGAGCTGGTGGTGCGGCATCAACGACAGCGCACCCGATGCGCTGCTGCGCACGCTTCAGCCCGGCGCCGTGCGGCGCGACGCGCCGCTCTTTTTACCCTACCTGTCCGGCGAACGCACGCCGCATTCCGACCCCCGCGCCCAGGCCGGTTTCATCGGCATGACGCATACCACCGACCGCAACGACCTGAGCTACGCCGTGCTGGAGGGCGTGGCGTTCTCGTTTGCCGACGGCGTTGCCGCGCTGCGCGAAGCGGGCACTGTGCCCGAGCGCCTGCTCGCGATCGGCGGCGGTGCACGCTCGGACGTGTGGCTGCAGCTGATGGCCGACACGCTTGGGTTGACCATCGACCGCCCGAGCGGTGCCGAGGTCGGCCCGGCGCTCGGTGCGGCCCGTCTGGCGCTCATGGGGCTGGGCGTGCCCATCACCGACGCCACGCCGCCGATCGCACGCAGTTTCACACCCGATGCCGGCAATGCGGCGGTACTCGCCGAGCGCCTGAATCGCTTTCGCGGGGCCTATGCGCCCTTGCGCCAACTCACCACCTGAGGAGACGTCATGACCATCTTTTCCAACATCGACCCCATCCGCTACGAAGGGCCCGAGAGCCGCAACCCGCTCGCCTTCCGCTGGTACGACGCCAAGCGCGTTGTGATGGGCAAGACGCTCGCCGAGCATCTGCGCCCTGCCGTCTGCTACTGGCATTCTTTCTGCTGGCGCGGCGAAGACCCGTTCTCGCTGGGCACGCAGCTGTTCGACAGGCCGTGGTTCCAGGGTGAACCGCTGGCCGCTGCCAACCTGAAGCTCGATGCGGCCTTCGATTTCTTTTCGCGTCTCGGCCTGCCGTACTGGACCTTTCACGACCGCGATGTAGCGCCCGAAGGTTCGAGCCTGCGCGAATCCAACGCGATGCTCGACACGGTGCTGGAGCGCGCCGCCAAGAAGATGCAGGACACCGGCGTCAAGCTGCTGTGGGGCACTGCCAACCTCTTCTCGCACCCGCGCTACATGGGCGGCGCCGCAACCAACCCTAACCCCGAGGTCTACGCCTGTGCCGCGGCCCAGGTGAAGCACGCGCTCGAGTGGACGGCCCGGCTCGGAGGCGAGAACTACGTGCTGTGGGGCGGCCGCGAAGGCTACGAGACCCTGCTCAACACCGACATGAAGCACGAACTCGATGCCTATGGCCGATTCCTCGCCAGCGTGGTCGAGCACAAGCACAAGATCGGCTTCAAGGGCGCGATCCTGATCGAGCCGAAGCCGAAGGAGCCGACGAAGCACCAGTACGACTACGACACCGCCACCGTCTTCGGCTTCCTCAAGCGCTTCGGGCTGGAGAACGAGGTCAAGGTCAACATCGAGGTCAACCACGCCACGCTGTCAGGCCACAGCTTCGAGCATGAAGTCACCACCGCCTTCGCGCTCGGCATCTTCGGCTCGCTCGACGCGAACCGCGGCGACGAGCAGCTCGGTTGGGATACCGACCAGTTCCCGAACAACCACGTCGCGCTGGTGCCAGCGCTCCTGGAGCTCATCCGCGGCGGTGGGTTCAGCAGCGGCGGCATGAACTTCGACGCCAAGCTGCGCCGCCAGAGCATCGAACCCGTGGACCTCTACGAAGGGCACATCGGCGGCATCGACACGCTCGCGCGCGCCTTCTTGTGCGCCGCCGCGCTCCACGAGTCCGACGCACTGGAAAGCGCCCGGGCCACGCGTTATGCCGGGTGGAAACAGAACCTCGGAACCACGATCCTCGGCGGCGCCAGCCTCGAACAGATCGCCGCGCTGGCCCAGGCGCAAGGCTTCGATCCGAAGCCAGAATCCGGCCACCAGGAGCGCCTGGAGAACGTCGTCAATCGCTTCGTGTAGGCCATGGCAGGCATCGAGCAGCCGGCACTTCGCTGGCCGCTCGGCGCGCCCGAGGCCGCTGCTACGATGCCTCGATGCCCTCACTTGCCCGAATCCTGACCCTGTCTTTCGCTTGCCTGACCTGCGCTGTCACGATGCCAGGCAATGCCAGGGCCGAGGCCCCGCCGCCTTCCGCACTGCGCCAGTTCTTTGCTGACGAATGGGAGCGCAGCCTTCGAGACAGCCCAGAAACCGCCACCTACCAAGGTGACACACGCTTCGACGACCGCTGGACCGATTTGAGCCTCGCGGCCATCGCCGCGCGCGAAGCCGCCGACCGCGCGGCGCTGGCACGGCTGCGCACCTTCGACCGCGCCCGCCTCTCGCCGGCCGAGCAGCTCGACTACGACACCTTCGAATGGCAACTGCTCCGCGCCGTCGAGCGCCAGCGGTTCCGGGAATACCTGCAACCCATCGGCCACCAGGGAGGCGTGCAAACGGCCGATGGCGTGAGCGAAGCGATGCGCTTTGCCGGCACCGAGGACTACCGCAAGTACCTCCGCCGCATGGCAGCGGTCCCGGCGCTGGTCGACCAGAACATCGCGCTGATGCAAGAAGGCGTGAAGACCGGCCAGGTGCCGCCGCGCGTGCTGATGCAGCGGGTGCCGGCGCAGATCGCTCAGCAGGTGGTGAGCGACGCGACCAAGAGCCCCTTCTACCGCCCGTTCACGAAGTTTCCCGACACGGTGAGCACTGCCGACCGAGCGGCGCTCACGGCCCAGGCGCAGAGCACCATCCGCGAGCGGATCGTGCCGGCCTACCGCAAGCTCGCCGCCTACTTCGACACGCAGTACCTGCCCAAGACGCGCGCGTCGATCGCCGCGGCCGACGCGCCCGATGGCCGCGCGTACTACGACTTCCTGGCGCGCTACTACACCACCACGTCGCTCGACGCAGACGCCATCCACGCCATCGGCCTGAAAGAGGTGGAGCGGCTGCGCGGCGCGATGGAAGCGGCCAAGGCCCAGACCGGCTTTCAGGGCACGATGGCCGAGTTTTTCACCTACCTGCGCACCGACCCACGCTTCTTCCACAAGACCGGCGATGCGTTGCTGGCGGCCTACCGTGACCTGGCCAAGCGCATCGACCCCGAGCTGGTGAAGGTGTTCCGCACCGTGCCGCGCCTGCCTTATGGCGTTCGTCCGATTCCCGACAACATCGCGCCCGACACGACCACGGCCTACTACCAGAACGGCGCATTCGACGGCTCGCGAGCGGGCTACTACTACGTCAACCTGTTCAAGCCCGAGGCCCGGCCTACCTGGGAGATGCTGCCGCTGACGCTGCACGAGGCCGTGCCCGGCCACCACTCGCAGTTCGCCTTCGCGCTGGAGCTGCCCGACTCGCCGATGTTCCGCCGCACCGCCTACTTCGTGGCCTATGGCGAAGGCTGGGCGCTGTATGCCGAACAGCTGGGCTACGACATGGGGCTGTACGGCGACCCCTATGACCGCTTCGGCCAGCTGGCCTACGAGATGTGGCGCGCAGTGCGCCTGGTGGTCGACACCGGGATGCACGCCAAGGGCTGGAGCCGCGAGCAGGCCATTCGCTTCTTCAAGGACAACACGCCCAAGACCGAGCAGGACATCGTCAACGAGATCGACCGCTACATCGGCACGCCCGGCCAGGCGCTGGCCTACAAGATCGGCCAGATGAAGATCAGCGAACTGCGCGCACGTGCAGCCGCCGCGCTGGGAGACCGCTTCGACGCACGCGACTTCCACGACGCGGTGCTGGGCACGGGGTCTGTTCCATTGGCCGCGCTGGAAAAACGCATCGACGCCTGGATCGCGGAGCGGCGCACGCGTTAGCGTCTGCCAAACGGCGCGGCCTCAGCCGTCACGCGCGTGAGGCCGTGACGCCGGGGTTCCGGGCGCCCAGCAGCAACTGCAGCACGCTCGCCACCACGATGTTGAGCAGCAGTGCGAGCAGCCCGGTATAGACGGTGTACGCATCGCCGCCGATGTGCAAGGTGTGCACCGGTTTCACGCCGTCCATGAATGCAATCGCGGTACCGCCGATCAGGCCGACGGCCCAGCCGGCCAGCAGCGCCGGCGCGCGGAACCAGCCGAAGAACAGGCCGAACACCACGGCCGGAAAGGTCTGCAGGATCCACAGGCCGCCGAGCAGCTGCAGGTCGAGCGCGAACTGTGTCGGCAGGAACAGGATGAACACCAGTGCGCCGAACTTGACGACCAGCGACACCACCTTCGCGACCTTCGCCTCACCGGCCGGCGTCACGTCGGGCCGCACATAGGCCTTCCAGAAGTTGCGCGTGAAGAGATTCGCGGCGCCGATGGACATCACCGCCGCAGGCACCAGCGCGCCGATCGCGATGGCCGCAAAAGCGAAGCCTGCGAACCATGACGGAAACAACGCGTTGAACAACGCCGGCACCACGTCGTTGTTGCTCTTGATTGGCAGGTGCGCCGCATAGGCCATGTAGCCCAGCAGTGCGATCAGGCCGAGCAGCACGGTGTAGGCCGGCAAGAACACCGCGTTCTTGCGGATCGTGTCGGCACTCTTGGCGGCAAAGATGCCGGTCAGCGTGTGCGGGTACATGAAAGCCGCCAGTGCCGAACCGATCGCCAGCGTGGCGTAGGGCAGCATCTGCTGCGGCTTCAGCGTGAGGCCGGTCGCGCCGCCCTTGGCTGCGAAGGCGTCGCCGGCGGCAGAGAACACCGCGCTGTAGCCGCCGAGTTTCATCGGCACGAGCACCACGGCGACCAGCACGACGATGTAGATCATCAGGTCCTTGACGAACGCGATCAGAGCCGGGGCACGCAGCCCTGCCGAGTAGGTGTAGAGCGCCAGGATCACGAACGCCGCTGCCAGCGGCAGCTCGCCGGTCAGGCCCAGCGCCTTGATGACCACTTCCATGCCCACCAGCTGCAGCGCGATGTACGGCATGGTGGCCACCACGGCGGTGACCGCCACGGCCAGTTCGAGGGCGCGCGAGCCATAGCGCCCGTAGACCACGTCGGCCGCGGTCACATGGCCGGCTCGCTGCGCGGCATGCCAGAGCCTGGGCATGATGACGAACACGATCGGATAGACGAGGATCGTGTACGGCAGCGCAAAGAAGCCGTAAGCCCCGACAGCGTAGACGAGCGCCGGCACCGCGATGACGGTGTAGGCGGTGTAGAAGTCGCCGCCGACCAGGAACCAGGTGATCCAGGTGCCGAAGTTGCGCCCGCCCAGGCCCCACTCGTCCAGGTGTGCGTCTTTACCTTGCGCGCCGCGCTGCCAGCGCGATGCGCCGAAGCCCATCACGGTCACCAGCACGAAGAAGAAGACGAACACCCACAGGGCGGTCCAGTTGATCGATGGTGCGGCGTTCATCAGACCTCACCCCGCTTCTGCCCATGGCGGTAGACGACCCAGATCAGGAAAGCGGTGACCGGCACCCACACCAGCTGGTACCAATAGAAGAACGGAAAGCCGAACAGCGCCGGCAGCTCGTGGTTGTAGAACGGCACCCACAGCAATCCGAGGAAGGGCACCAGCAGCAGAATCCACATCGTCGTCTCCTTGCGCCAACGCACACGCAGCCGTGCGCTCTGCCCTCCCCCCGGCAATCGGCGCGCCGCTCCTCATCGGCACGCGCGTCCACGCTTCAAATCGCCGTTCGGGCAATTCGCGCCCCTGTCTGACAGACGCCGCGCGGCCGGCTCCTCAAGATTCAACGCTGCACTGGCCGACCCCGAGGAGACCGTCATGATTGTTCAGCCCATCGACTACTTTCTGGCCGTGTGGTTCGTCCTTGCCGGCCTGTCGACCACCTACGTGGCCTGGGACCAGTTTCGGCACAACCCGGAGCCGGTGGTCATGAAGTGGGGCTTCGTGCTCGTCACGCTGTACATGGGGCCGATCGGCTTGCTGCTCTACGTGATGGCCGACAAGGAACCGCACCCGGGCGAACACGAAGAGTTCATCAAGCCGCTGTGGAAGCAAGGGACCGGCTCGACGATCCACTGCGTCGCCGGCGACGCCACCGGCATCATCCTCGCGGCCGTCGTCACCGCGGCGCTCGGCCTGCCGATGTGGCTCGATCTCATCATCGAGTACCTGGCCGGCTTCGCGTTCGGCCTGTTCATTTTTCAGTCCCTGTTCATGAAGAACATGATGGGCGGCAGCTACTGGCAGAACGTGCGCAAGTCGTTCACACCCGAGTTCGTCAGCATGAACGCGATGATGGCCGGCATGGCGCCGGTGATGAGCCTGCTGATGATGGGGCGCGACATGCGGGCCATGGAGCCCACCGAGCTGCTGTTCTGGGGCGTGATGTCGCTGGGCGTCATTGCCGGGTTCGCGGTGGCCTACCCGGTCAACGTCTGGATGGTGGCGCGAAACCTCAAGCACGGCCTGATGACCGAGCGAGGGCCGGCAGCCTCCAAGGCGCACGAGCACGAGCACGACCCCGCGCACGCGATGTCGCATTCATCCCGCGCCGGCAATCCCGGGCCCGCCGGACAGGCTACGCATGGGGCCGGGCACAGCGGGCACCCGATGGGTTCAGGCGTCACCCGCGCCCAGCTCGCGGCGGTCACCATGACGACCACGCTCATGCTGCTGGGCGGCATGGCCTTCCCGTCGCTCTTCGTGAACATGCGCCTGTCTGCGCGCGACGTGGGCGGCGCCATCATGCCGCCGGGCATGGTCATGGGCTGGGACACGCCGGCCGAAGCCATGCGCGACATGGCGGCCGTGCAGCCGCGCTACGTCGAACACACCTCGCCGCCAGACGCGCGCGGTGACACCGAGCTGCAGCCGCGCATCGAAGGCGGCGTCAAGGTGTTCGAGCTGCAGACGAGCGTCGTGCGCTGGAACATCCTTCCCGGCGTGCAGGTCGAGGGCTATGCCTTCAACCAGCAGATTCCCGGGCCGCGCATCCGGGTCACCGAGGGCGACCGCATTCGCATCCGCGTGAAGAACGGGCTGCCCGAGTCGACCACCGTGCACTGGCACGGGCTCATCGTACCCAACGCGATGGACGGGCCGGCCATGATCACGCAGAAGCCGATCGAGCCGGGCGGGTCTTACACCTACGAGTTCACCACCGAGCAGGCGGGCACGTTTTTCTATCACACGCACGACCACGTCGACCGCCAGCAGGCGCTGGGTCTCTACGGCGCGCTCATCATCGACCCGAAGGACCGCAGCACGGAAGAGCATGCCGACAAGGAGTACGTGATCCAGCTGCAGGAGTGGCTGGCGCGCGAGGGGCGCACCTACCCGGCCATGCTGATGGAGGGCGGCCTGCCCAACTACTTCACCATCAACGGCAAGGCCTACCCCGAGACGGACACCGTCAAGATGAAGGTCGGCCAGACCATCAAGCTGCGTTTCATCGGCACCAACAACAACTTCATCCACCCGATGCACGTGCACGGCGGGCCGTTCACGGTCGTCGCTCGCGACGGCTACACCCTGGCACCCGCTGCGCGCTTCGAAGCCGACACCGTCAACGTCGGGCCCGGCCAGCGCTACGACGTCATCTGGAAGGCACGCCGCCCCGGCAAATGGCTGGTGCACTGCCACATTGCGCACCACACCACGAACAACAACGTCGAGCACAAAGGCGGCGGCGGGTTGACGATGATCCTGGACGTCGAGGGCTGAGCACGACGACATTTCCGCCGCCAGGCTAAGGACTGGCTAAGTTGCGCGGGAGAAGCTCTGCGAATGCTTTTCCCTACCGCCTCTCTTGAATCGCCCCGCCCTTTGAGTGCGGGGCGTGAACCTCCACCGCGGCAATCAAGTCGCTTCGACAAGAGGCGGTCCCCATGCTGAGCGCCTTGTTATCGCTGCCTCTGGATCAGACTCTTACTGTCTGGGTCACACACTACGGGCCCTGGGCCCTCGCGATCATCGCAGCCGTCGTCTTTGCCGAGACTGGATTGGTTGTCGCGCCATTCCTTCCTGGCGACTCACTGCTTTTCATTGCAGGTGCGGTGCTGTCGGTCACGGCGCAGAACGTGCATTGGGCCGCGCTGGTCCTGACTCTCGCGGCAATTGCCGGCGATGCGACGAACTTTGCAGTCGGACGACGGGCTGGACCATGGGTGATGCGCCGTTTTGGTGGACGTTGGCTCGAAGCCTCCCACCTCGACGCGACACGAGGGTACTTTGCGCGATTCGGGGGCTCGACGATCGTCATTGCGCGCTTCGTGCCCATCGTGCGCACGTTGGCGCCGTTCCTCGCCGGCGCAGGCGACATGGCCTATCGCCGGTTCGCCATCTTCAACGTCACCGGTGCCATCGCATGGGTGGGTTTGCTGGTCTATTCGGGAGCGTACCTCGGCTCGATTCCGTTGATTCGGGACCACCTGTCGCAGGTGACCTTGGCGATCGTGGCGCTCTCGATCCTGCCGATGGGCATCACCGCGCTGCGGGCGCGCAGGGAGCATTCCACTTGAACACCAGACCAACCGATCGACTACCCGATGCCGCGGTCAGACGAGGCGCGATGGCTCAGCGGTCGAGGCGCGACACGTACCTCTGTCGCACGCGCACTCGCGCACAGCGCTCCGTCGGGGTCGCGGCGTTGTTGTGTGCGCTTGTACTCGCCGGCTGTTCCACCGTACCGGCCTATCGCACACCGGATGTGGCGCTGCCTCCGCAGTGGACCTCGACGAAAGAGACGGCTCCCCCCGCGACCGAGCCCATCGAGTGGTGGACCGAACTCCGCAGCCCGCGCCTCAATGAACTGGTCGCGCGCGGACTTGGCGACGGTCTCGACGTGACGATCGCCCTGGCACGGCTGGAACAGGCGCGCGGCATGGCGCAGATCGCCGGAGCGGGGCGCTACCCGACGCTCGGTGTCGGGGCCGATGTGTCGCGTGGAAGTACAAACAGCAGCTCCGGAAAACGCTCGCTCACCCTGCAGGGTTCGTTGAACCTCGACCTCTGGGGTGCGTCTGGTGCGAAGGCCAAATCGGCAGACATGACGGTGCAGGCAAGCGAGTCGGATCTCGCGACGGCACGTCAGACCTTGGCGTCGAACATCGCGCTCGGCTACCTGCAACTCCTCGCGCTCGACGAACGAATACTGCTCGCGACCCGCATTGCCGACGACGCCCAGAATCTGCTGTCGCTGGTCGAGAAGCAGGCAAGCCTCGGCGCCGCGTCGACGCTCGACGTTCAGCAACAGCGCAATGCCGTGCAAACCTTTCTCGCGGCGATACCGGTGCTTCGGCTGCAGCGCGACACCGTGTTCGGACAGCTCGCGGTGCTGGTCAATGAGACGCCCCAGCAGTTCACGGTCGCGCGCCAGTCTTTGCTGGACGTGGCCGTGCCGCAAGTACAGGCGATCGCACCCGCCGACGCTGTTGCAGCGCGGCCGGAAGTGCAAGCGGCCGAAGCGCGCCTTGAAGCTGCGAACTTCGATGTCGGCGTGGCGCGTGCGGCTTTCCTGCCTGCGGCGTCGATCACAGCCCAGACCGGTTGGTTGCTGAACCCGACTGCGGCACTTTGGAGCATTGCCGGTTCCGTTCTGCAGCCACTGTTCGATGGCGGGCAGCGCGAAGGACAGCTGCGTGTCGATCGTGCACATGCCGAAGAGCTGGTCGCAAGCTATCGGCAGGTGATCCTGCAGGTGCTGCAGGAGACCGAGACACAGCTCGTCGCGGTGCAGCGCCTGCACGAGGCGGAAACTCTGGACGCGGCCGCGGTCGACTCTGCCAGCGAGTCGCTGCGACTGTCGCGCATCCGCTTCGAGCGCGGCGCGTCAGACCTGCTGACCGTGATCATCAACGAGCGCACGCTGTATCAGGCGCAGGACACCTTGCTGCAGGCGCGACTGCAACGTCTGCAGGCGACCGTCGGGTTGTACCGTGCGCTTGGCGGCCGGGCACCAGCACAGCAACTCGCGGTCGCCACGCCATCGCAGGCACAACCGAACACGAAGTGAGAAGTTCCATGACCCCAATCTCCACACACTCCATGCCGGTCGGGCGACGCGTCCTCTGGATCGCTTTGCTGCTGATCGCACCGGTAGCCGCGGCGACCTATGTCTACGCCAGCGCCTCGACCACGGCGGCTGCGAAGCCGGCAACCGTCGAGCCCGTGCCGGTGTCTCTTGCCAAGGTGACATCACAGGATCTGCCGATCTGGATCGATGCGATCGGAACGGTGACCTCGTTCAACGCGGTCAGCGTTCGTTCGCGTGTCGACGGGCAACTCGAGCGCGTGCTCTTCGACGAGGGGCAGTCCGTCAAGCGTGGCGACCTGCTTGCCCTGATCGACCCGCGCCCGCTACAAGCGCAGGTGAGCCAGGCCAAGGCGCTCGTGGCCCAGGAAGAAGCCCGGCTCGCCAGCAACAAGGTCGACCTGCAGCGCGCAGTCGACCTCGCTTCGGCCGGTGCCGGCCCGACCCAGACGGCCGACACACTGCGCGCGCAGGTCGTGACCCAGGCGGCGGTGGTGCAGGCCGCGCAGGCGGCGCTCGACAGCGCGCAGCTGCAGCTCGGATTCACGCGCATCACCTCGCCGATCGACGGCCGCGTCGGCCAGCGGCTGGTGCCTGCCGGGTCGATGGTGCATGCGACCGATGTCGGCGGCATCGCGACCGTGACCCAGATGCACCCGATCTGGGTGTCGTTCTCGGTGCCCCAGGATGAGCTGCCACTGATCCTCGAACAGTCGCACGTACGCAACTTGAAGGTCGAAGCACTGCTGCGCGACCGCTCCAAGGCCCTGGCTGATGGCGAGCTCGATTTTGTCGACAGTCAAGTCACGTCGACGGTCGGCCAGATCACGCTGAAGGCGCGCTTTGACAACGCCGACCGCGCGCTTTGGCCTGGCCAGCTCGTTGCCGTGCGAATGCTGGTGCGAACACAGCCTCAAGCGACCGTGATCCCGGCCGAAGCCGTGCAGCAAGGCCCCCAGGGGTCGTTCGTCTACGTCGTAGATGGTCAACAAATGGCGCAGGCGCGCCCTGTCGATGCCGGCACGAGTGCGCGCGGCATGCAGTGGATCCGCAGCGGCCTCAAGCCGGGCGACACGGTCGTCACGCAGGGCCAGTACCGCATTGCTCCGGGTGTGCCGGTCAGTGCAACGTCGAGCACCGCCGCGCCCGCCGCCAGCACGATCGGAGTTCAGTGATGATCAGCATCTCCGAACCCTTCATCCGCCGGCCGGTCGCGACCGCCTTGCTCGCGGCGAGCGTGCTCGCACTCGGACTGCTGGCGTACTTCAACCTGCAGATATCGTCGCTGCCGCAGGTTGACTTTCCCTCAATCTCGATCTCGGCCACCTTGCCCGGCGCGAGCGCGGACACCATGGCGACCTCTGTCGCGACGCCGCTCGAACGCGCGCTGTCGCAGGTGCCGCAGGTCACCTCGATGACGTCGGCCAGTTCGCTCGGCAAGACCCAGATCTCGCTGCAGTTCGACCTGAACCGGAACATCGACGGCGCGGCACAGGACGTCGAGGCGGCGATTGCGCGTGCGAACCGCACGCTGCCCAAGACGATGACGACGCCGCCCAGCTTCAACAAGGTCAATCCGGCGCAGTCGACCGTGATGTCGCTCGCCCTGACCTCCTCGACACGCACGTTGACCGAGTTGAACCGCTACGCCGACAACTTCCTGGCGCAGAAGCTCTCCATGGTGCCCGGAGTCGGTCTGGTCGACTACCACGGACAGCAGCGTCCGGCGGTCCGCATCCGCGTCGACCCGGATGCGTTGGCCGCACGCGGACTGACGCTCGCAGATGTTCGCTCCATCGTGGGCCTGAGCACCGTCAGCGCGCCGAAGGGCAGCCTGAACGGGCCGGACAAGACCGTGGCGCTGAACGCGACCGACCAGGTCAACAGCGCCGCCGAGTTCGCGCAGATGGTCGTCGCTTACAAGAACGGGGCGCCGATCCGCGTCGGCGACCTCGGCATGGTTGTCAACGCCGCCGAGGACATTCGCCAAGCGGCCGGCATCCAGGGACAGCCGACGGTCATCGTCGACATCCACCCCCAGCCGGGCTTCAATATCGTTGACACTGCACAGACGATCCGCCAGCAACTGCCGCAGCTCACCGCGACGATGCCGCGCGACGTCACGCTGCAAGTCGTCGGCGAACGCACCCAGACGATTACCGCCGCAGTCGCCGACGTCAAGTTCACCCTGATGCTCTCGATCGCGCTGGTCGTGATGGTGATCTTCGTGTTCCTGCGCAACGTGACCAGCACGGTGATCGCGAGCATCACCATCCCGCTGGCCCTGCTGGGCACCTTTGCCGCGATGTACCTGCTCGGCTACACGCTCGACAACCTGTCGATCATGGGTCTGAGCATCGCCGTCGGTTTCGTGGTCGACGATGCCATCGTCGTTCTCGAGAACATCGCAAGGCACCGGGAGAGGGGCAAGTCAGCGCTCGATGCCGCAGTCGACGGAACGCGCGAGGTCGGCTTCACGATCGTCTCGATGACGATCTCGCTGATCGCCGTGTTCATCCCGATCCTGTTGATGGGCGGCATGGTCGGCCGCCTGTTTCGCGAGTTCGCAGTCACGTTGAGCGTCGCGATCCTGGTCTCCGGCGTTGTCTCGCTGACGCTGGCGCCGATGCTCAGCGCGCGGCTACCCGGCAATGGCCACGCGTCGTCCGACCGTTTCAGCGCTTGGACCGGTCGAGCTTTCGAATGGCTTGAACGCGGATATGCGCGTGGTCTTGACGTGGCGTTGCGCTACCAGCGCACCGTGATCGGTCTCGCGCTCGCGACACTCGTCGCCACCGCGGCACTCTACGTTTACGTGCCCAAGGGGTTCTTCCCATTGCAGGACACGGGCCTCATCAGCGCGACGGTGGAAGGCGCACCCGACATCTCGTTCGACGCGATGCGCCAGCGGATCGCGCAGGTCGGTGAGCTCGTGCAGGCCGATCCCGACGTGCAGACCGTCTATTGGTGGATCGGCCCAAATCCGACGATCAGCCAGGGCCGCATGATGGTGGGTCTGAAGCCGTTCGACCAGCGCAGTGCGCCAGCGGCGCAGATCATGGCGCGGCTGAAGAAGCGCACGCTGGCTGTGCCGGGCATGAAGACATCGATGCAGATGATTCAGGACATCCAGATCGGCGGCCGTTCCGCGAAAGCGCAGTACCAGTACACGCTGCAGGCGGGCGACGTCACCGAACTCGACCACTGGAGTTCGGTGCTGCAGGCAAAGCTGAAGACCGTGCCTCAACTGATCGACCTGAGCTCGGATCGACAACCCTCGGCGGCGCAAACCACCTTGCAGATCGACCGGGATACAGCAGCGCGCCTCGGCGTCTCGGTGCAATCGATCGACGATGCGTTGTACGACGCATTCGGGCAGCGCCAGGTCGCGACGCTGTTCACGCAGCTCGACCAGTACAGCGTGATCCTCGAGGTCGAGCCGTCTTGGCAACTGTCGCAGGAGACGCTCAAGCACCTCTATGTGCGCTCGTCGGCGAACGCCGACCTGATCCCGCTCAGTGTGGTCGCGACCTTGCAGCAGGGCGTCGCGCCGGTGATGATCAACCACCAGGGGCTGTTTCCATCGATCACGCTGTCGTTCAATCTTGCGCCGGGGGCGGCATTGGGCGATGCAGTGACCGCCGTCAAGGGCGCGGCCGTCGCGATCGGCATGCCCGACACGGTGACCGGGACGTTCCAAGGTACGGCGCAGGCGTTTCAGGATTCGTTGCGCACGCAGCCGTGGCTGATCCTCGCCGCGGTGCTGACGGTCTACGTGGTGCTCGGCGTGCTGTACGAAAGTCCGATCCACCCCCTGACGATCATCTCGACCCTGCCGTCCGCCGCTCTCGGCGCGCTCTTGGCGCTGAAACTCACCGGGCTTGACCTCGGCATTCTCGGCATGATCGGCATCATCCTGCTGATTGGCATCGTCAAGAAGAACGCGATCATGATCGTCGACTTCGCGCTCGAAGCGCAGCGCAATGAGGGCATGTCGCCCTTCGACGCGATCCGCCACGCCTCGGTGCTGCGCTTCCGGCCGATCCTGATGACGACGCTGGCCGCCTTGCTCGGGGCCGTGCCGCTGGCGTTCGGACACGGCGCCGGCTCGGAGATGCGCCAGCCGCTCGGCATCGCGATCGTCGGCGGCCTCGCGGTCTCGCAGGTGCTGACGCTGTACACGACGCCCGTGATCTACCTGTGGTTCCAGAAGCTCATCGATGCTTGGTCGGCTCGGCGACGGCAGCGCCCCACAGATCCCGAGGAACCGACGCCGCTGGCTTCAATTTGAGCGCGCACCGATCGACTGCAGCGATGCCCCGTGCCGAACCCTTGTCGAGCGGTGAACCTCGCCTACGCGTGGACGCGCTGGTTTCGCCACACGGCGGTCCATTCAGCGTGACGGTCGACGCGCACGAGTGCGTCGCCATCGTCGGACGTTCCGGCAGCGGCAAGAGCGTGCTGCTTCGCCTGATCGCAGACCTGGACCCACACGATGGCGAAGTCTGGCTCGAGGGTGGCGCGCGGTCGTCGTGGCCGGCGCCCGAGTGGCGCCGGCGGGTCGTCTACCAGGCCGCCGAGCCCGCCTGGTGGGCATCGACCGCACGAGCGCACTTTGCACCGGCCAGCCTCGCGCTTGTGGATGCACTGTTGTCGAACCTGGGACTCGACAACGCGCTCATGGACTCGGACATCACGCGGCTGTCGACCGGAGAGCGCCAACGCATGGCACTGGTGCGGTCGCTTGCCTGCGAGCCGCGCGTGCTGCTGCTTGACGAGCCGACGGCTGCGCTCGATCAAGCCTCCACGCTGGCCGTCGAAGCGCTGCTTGCGGCCCGATTGGCTGCCGGGCTGTCGGTCGTCTTTGTCACGCACTCGCGCGAACAGGCCGAGCGCATCGGGCATCGACTGCTCGAGGTGCGCGATCACCAGATCCACGCGCCATGACACCGATTCACTTGGGCGCGGTCGACCTGGCCGTTGCCGCGCTGCTTGTCCTGCTGAGCGCTGGTGCGTCGATGGCGCTTCAGCTGCGTGTTCACCGCCAGCTGCTTTGGGCAGCAAGCCGCATGGTCGTGCAGCTCTTGCTGGTCGGACTGGTGCTGCGGTTGGTATTCCGTGCCGGCTCGCCCATTGCGACCGTCGGGATCGTCCTGCTGATGATCGGCGCGGCGGCGCGCGAGGTTGCGGTACGCCCGTCGGAGCGCCTGAAAGGCTGGGCGAACCTGCGCATCGGAGCGATGGTGGTCGGGGCGTCGAGCGTTGCGACCGTCGCACTCGCGCTTCTGACCGCGATCCGGCCCTCGCCGTGGTTCGATCCGCGCTATGCGATCCCGTTGATGGGCATTGTGCTCGGCAGCGTGCTGAACTCGGCGAGTCTCAGCCTCGACTCGTTCTTCGGCGGGTTGGTAGCGGGCAGAGCAAGCATCGAGGCACGCCTGGCGCTCGGCGCGCCGATCCACGTGGCTTGCGCAGAACTGATCAGGAACTCGATACGGCGGGGGCTGATCCCGCTGATCAATCAGATGTCGGCCGCCGGGATCATCACGCTGCCAGGCATCATGACCGGCCAGTTGCTCGCCGGCATGGATCCGCTTGAGGCCGTGAAGTACCAGATCCTTCTGCTATTTCTGCTGACCGGTGCCGGTGCGATGGCAGCGTCGGGCTCGGTGTACCTGGCGGTGAAGTCGATCACCGACGAGCGACAGCGGCTTCGCCTGGATCGGCTCGCGGTGAAGTAGCACTGATCAGTTCGGCGGATGGCTTTGCCATCGGCAGAGCCAACACAACAGGGCGAGACTTCATCGGGGTGGCAGCCTCAAGTTCGTTCTCTTCAAAGCGCCGCCTGCCGGTACGCAAAGCGCAGGCCGGAGCGCTTGTCTGCCCGTCCAGCCAGTTTGATCTCACCGCCGAGAGATTGCGCGGCAGTGCGCGCAATCGCAAGCCCCAGCCCGCTGCCGGACTCCTGGCTGCCTAACACGCGAACGAACGGCTCGAACACGCGTTCGATGTCTGCATCGGAGATTCCAGGGCCCGTGTCTTCAACGACCAGGCAAGCGACACCGCTTTCGCCCGACACGCTGACATCGACGGTGCCGCCACTGGGGGTGTAGCGCACGGCGTTGTCGATCGCGTTGCGCACCAGTGCATAGGCGTGCAGTGGATCGCCCTGAATCGCGACCGGATCCGTTCGCACGCAGCCGAGGTCGACTCCCTTTGCCTGCGCGAGCGGGAGCGTCTCCTCGATCGCGGTTCGCACCAGGGCGCTGAGTTCCAGCCGCTGCGCCATCGACGGAGTTGCCCCCTGAACGCGTGCGAAGTTGAGCAGCTGATCGATCAGCGACGACATGCGCGTGAGACCCTGCCGCAACAGCGTCATCCGGGTTTGCGCTTCCACGGGCAGGTCGACATGCTGCACGTTTTCGGCTTGAACGATAAGCGCTGCGACAGGTGTTCGCAACTCGTGTGCAGCGTCGGAGACAAGGCGGCGCTGTTGCTCCAGCACCAGCGCAAGTCGGCGCATCAGTCGGTTCACGGCCTGCACGAGCGGGAGCGCTTCGAGCGGTACGTATCGCTCATCGAGCGCCTTGAGCAGGTTGCCGTCGAGCCGATCGACCTCCGCCGACATTGCTCGCATGGGCGCGAAAGCCTGACGCAGCACCAAGCCGACGATCAAGAGCAGGACCGGAACCAGCACGATGAGTGGCAAGAGCGTAAGAAGGGCCGAGGCACGAGCGATCTCGTCCCGAACCGTCATGCGCTGCGCGACGGCGAAGCGCTGACCCGTCCCGCTCTGTGTCACCAACGCGCGCCAGCGAATGCCGCGCTGCTCGATCGTCTGCAGCCCGGGCGCCAGCGAGTCCGGCAGCGGAAGGTCGACGAGGGGGTCCGGATTCGGCGGAAGCGAGCCGAGGCGCTTGATCACGTAATGCGTTTCCGCATCTTCATTGTCCCGGGGCTTGTAGTTGATCGCGGCAGCAGACAGAGCGTCGTGCGACAGAACCTCTGCGACTTGGGTGAGTTGAGCATCTTGCAACTCGTTCGCGTCTTCATACGAGAGCTCGAATGAGAGAGCTGCCGCCAGCAGTCCGGCCACGAGGATCGAGGTCGACAGCCAGATGAAGAGGCGTTTGCGAAGCGAGGCATTCATGCCTTGGCCTCTCCGGGGTTTGCGGATCGCTCCACCATCCAGCCGAGGCCGCGCACGTTGCGGATGCTCTCTGCTCCGAGCTTGCGACGCAGGCTGTGGATGATGAACTCGACGACGTTGCTTTCGACCTCTTCACCCCAGCCATAAATGCGATCCTCGAGTTCGGCACGCGACAGGACCGCACCGGGTCGGATGAGCAGTTCGCGCAGCAAGGCGAACTCGCGATTGGAAAGCGTTTGCTCCACGCCTGAGGCGGAGACAGTTTTTGTCACGGGGTCGAGCGCGATCGCGCCATTCGTCAGCACGGGCGAGCTGCCACCGGCGCGTCGCCGACTCAGTGCGCGCATCCGGGCAAGCAGCTCGCCAACGGCGAATGGTTTGACCAAGTAGTCGTCCGCACCGGTGTCCAGACCCTCGATCCGCTGCTCGATCGCATCGCGCGCGGTGATGATCAGGACAGGGGTCGCATCGCCTTGCGCTCGGAGCGCGCGCAGTACGCCAAGTCCGTCGCGCTGGGGAAGGCCGAGGTCCAGCAGAATCATCTCGAACCCATGATGTGTCAGGGCCGTGGACGCTTTCCGGCCGTCCTGCAGCCAATCGACCGCGTAGGAGGCATCTCGCAACGCCTGACTCACGGCGTTTCCGAGCATGGGGTCGTCTTCGACCAGAAGCACTCTCATGATCCTCTTTCCTTGTTCAGTGCAACCAGACTTGGGGCACTACCCGCGGACGAAGCGTAAAGGGCAAGACTTAGGCAAGTCTGAGTGTCGTTCTACACGCTTGGATTCGGAACCTAAGACTGGCATAAGTCGGGCTATCGAGACTGATGCAATTCCATCCTGTTTCGAGTGTCCCTGATGTACCGATTGCCCTATACCGCCGTGTTGCCGCGATCGGTCGCGTTCAGCAGACACGCCGCCACGCTCATCGTGTTCCTGATGGCGCTAGCCTGGCTAGGCGGGCTTGCCTGGATGCGTCCGCTTTCGCTGCCCGACGAGGGGCGGTACGTCGGCGTGGCCTGGGAGATGTTTCGGTCGGGCAACTGGATCACGCCGACCCTCGACGGATTGCCCTTCTTCCACAAACCGCCGCTCTTCTACTGGATCACTGCGGCATCAATGCACTTGTTCGGCCCAGGAGACTGGGCCGTACGCGCCGCGCCGATCATCGCCGCGTCTGCGACGGTTGCCATCCTGTTTTCGGTCTGTCGAGAGTGGCTGGGCGACGTCTCGGCAAAGATGGCGGCGGTGGTCCTCGCGACGCAGCCCCTCTTCTATGGAGGGGCTCAGTTTGCCAACATGGACATGCTGGTGGCCGGCTGCATCTCCGCCTCCGTCTTGCTCGGGGCACGCGCCGCGCTGCGCTTCGAGGCGGGTGTTGATCGCCGCAGCGATCTTGCCGGTGCATACATTGCCGCGGCTCTGGGCGTTCTCGCCAAGGGGCTGATTGGTCTGGTGATCCCGGCACTGGTGCTGCTGGCATGGCTGGGATGGGTCAGGCACTGGCGGACTGTGCGATCCCTGATCTGGATTCCCGGAATGGCCATGTTCTCACTCATTGCCGTTCCTTGGTTCATTGCGGTTCAATGGCAGCACCCGGGCTTCTTCCACTACTTCTTTGTGGTGCAGCACCTTCAACGCTTCTCGGGCGGTGGTTTCAACAACGTGCAGCCGTTCTGGTTCTACGTGCCGGTGCTGTTCCTGCTTACGCTGCCTTGGTCAGGCTGGTGGTTGCTGAACCTTCGACAGGCGACGACGGCGCGATCGTCCCGCCCAGCGGTCCTCTCGTTGATGTGCGTGTGGCTGGGCGCGGTGCTCATCTTCTTCTCGATTCCGGAGTCGAAGCTGGTGGGCTACGTGCTACCTGTCCTGGCGCCACTTGCGGTCCTTGTCGCACTCACTGCGGAGCCGCTGATCCAGCGTTCAAGAAGGGCGATGACGCTGTGGCGCGCAACCATTGCTGCCTCCGCAGTCATCTGCGTTGCGGTGGCCATCGGATTTGCGGTCGCGCATCCGAAGTCTTCCGAGTCCCTGGCGACGGTGCTGCGTTCCCAGCACGCGACGCACAGCGGACTGGCGTTCATCGACGAGTACCGCTACGACGTCCCCTTCTATCTGCGTGACACCTCTCCAGTGCTGGTGGTATCGAACTGGGATCCCGCCGAGGTTCGGCAGCACGACAACTGGCGCAAGGAGATGGCCGACGCGGCCGGCTTTGCGCCTCAGGCCGCGGCTGGACGCTTGTTCGGCGACGCCAGTTTCCGCGGTGCACTGTGCGACGGTCGCATCCAATGGGTCATGGCAAAGCTCGACAGCGCCAAGCGCTATCCTTTCCTGAATGCGGCGCAACGGGTTGCCACGGACAGTGACAGCGCGCTCTGGCACATCGACAGCTCGAGCTCGGCCGGGTTCGCCGCGAACTGCTCTCCTTCGTCGATGCCTGCCGTGGTGGCCCGATGATGCGCGCTTGCTTTGATCGAGTGATTGAGTCGACGCTCGGGCGTCGCTGCCTGACACTCCCCTTGTTCGCATGGCTCGTTGCGGCGCTGCTGTTTGTGCTGTTCGCCCATCTGGGTGGCGAGGTCGGTGAAGGCGAGACGATCGGGTTCGACGGCTACGCCCTTCGCGCGGCTCAGGCCCTTCGTGCATCGCATCCGTGGGTCTCCACGGTGATGCGAGACTTCACCGGCGTCGGCGGCACGTTCGTCCTGGCGATCATCACGATGGGTGCTTGCGGCTACCTGATCCTCAGCCGTTCGTGGCGTACGGCTGTCTTGGTCGCGTTCTCGGTCCTGAGCGCATCGGGCGCCGTGCAGCTGTTGAAAGCAGCATTTGCCCGGTCGCGGCCGGAACCCGTGTTTGCAGAGTACGCCGCGGCCGGGTTGAGTTTCCCGAGTGGGCACACGAGCATGTCGGCAGTCGTGTTCCTGACGCTCGGACTGTTGATCGCCCGTACACATGCCCGCGCTTCAGAGCGCATCTACATCGTCGCAGTCAGTGTTGTGCTGGCTGTACTGGTTGGCGTCAGCCGTGCGGCACTGGGTGTTCACTGGGCCACAGAAGTCATCGGTGGCTGGGCGTTCGGCGCGGCGTGGGCCACGGCGTGGCTGCTCGTCGCCAGGCACTTCGACAGCGACGAGGTATCGGACGCAGCCTGTGGTGTACCGCATTCATGAACGCCGAAAAGAGTTCTCCGCTCTCAGACGCCGTACATCCCAAGCAGAACGATCAGGTTGTGCCACGAAAAGTTGTGCCGAGCAGGAAAGGACTGCGTGGTGCGCGAGTGATCCGCCCACCACGCAGCGTCCAGATCCCGGACGGAAAATCCGCATGCGAGTCCGCTATACGGACAGCGCGAACGACCGCAGAACCCATTCGGTCCAGTGGCTCTCGACGCCTCGCGCGCTCGCGGGGACTTGACAGTCTCAGTCTTCCTTGTCGCCGTCATCGTCTCGATCAGCAGCGTCTTCTTTCGAGGAAATGACGGTGCCGTTGGTCGCGTCGACCTTGACGTCGAGGACCTTCGCCCCGGCGACCACTTCGATGTCATAGGCCCATGCGCGCGGCTTGCCGCTCGCTTCATATTCGGCGCGTATGGCACGACCGGTGGCGTGTTGCTCGGCAGCTTGGATCGCTTGAACGAGGCTGATCGCCGCTGGTGCGGGGATGACGGCGTCGTTCTGCGTCGCAGCCAGGACGCCGACCGATACAGAGGCGATCGCCGCCGCTGCAGCAATGACAAGTTTGGTTGAACGATTCATTGGGTCTTTCTCCAGTAGAACGCGCGGGATTGCGCGTCGGACTCAATGCTCGCCGCGCAGACTTAGCGCAGCCTGAGCAGGGGGTAGCGTTTCGAGATGTACGCAAGCCAGAACGTCAGGACCGCGTTCGCGCCAAAGCGGCAGGCCAGGGCGATTTCTGAGATCAGTCCGCCAAATGCGAATGCGTCAACGCGAAAACCGAGTGCCGGCTCCCCGAGTGGGCGAATTGCAATAACTCACGGTTGCCAGTCACGGGAGCTGTGGCGCCCTGCGCCACATGCTGCGGCCTCATGACGCCTCGTCAGCGGGGTTGGTATGCAAGCGTCACGAAGGCAGAGCGCGGAATCTCGCTGATCGATGCAAATCCCTGGTATTCGGCATGGCCGGAGTTGAATGCATCCCGAACACCCAAGGACAACTGCAGATCTTCGCGAGCCTTCCAGTTGATCGTGAAATCGGTGGCCGTGTAGGCTGGAATCTGCGGGGACGGCAGCTGGGCGACGTGCCGTACCGAGACGCCCGCATCGATACGGTCTGCGATACGGTGGATCGAGCGCAGCGACCATTGCGTGCGTGGGTCGTTGCCCAGGTTGCTCGGGCCGGTGGGGTCGGTGCTGCCGGCCTTGAGCCGCAAGTTCTTGTCGAGCCAAAGCAAGCCCACGTCCAGACGCCACGCGGCTAGCGGGTGCCAGCTGCCCCAGGCCTCGATGCCTCGCACCTCGCCTTCGATGTTGTTCTCGAACTCAAATGACGATCCGACGATCTCTCCGCTGCGCAGCCGGTCGTAGTCTTGAATGAACGCGGTGGCAGAGAACGTGGCACTCGGGCCCACCTGGGTTCGGTAGCCGAGCTCCGCCACGTTGGCAACTTCGGAGTCGAAGTTCGGCCCGCCGGCAATCACGAAGGGCGGCGTCGCCGGAGCGAATATCTCTCTGTCGAACCGTGAAGGCGATCTGACCGCCCTCGACAGCGCCGACCAGACGAGCCCGCCTCCACTCAGCGTGTAGCCGAGCCGAACGCTGGGCAGCGCCTCCCACCCCGAGTACGCGTTGCGTTCCATGCGCAGGCCCAGCGTCACGGCCAGGCTTTCAGCGAGGCGAACTTCGTCCTGAACGAAGACGCTGTACCACTCCAATTGCTGCTCGGCCGGGAAGAAGGCAAACAACAACCCGGGCTCGGAACGCGCCTTCGCCCGTCGGTAGCCGAGCCCGGTGAGCCATCGATGGTCGCCATCGGTCCGAAGGAACTTGGCTTCGGCATCGAAGATGTCGGCCTTCTCCTGCAGAAGGTACCGGTCCGTCCGGTCGGTGCGGTCCAGGTAGGCCTGCACTTCGAATTCGCTCCGGTCTCCCAGTCGGCGGGTCCATTGCCCTCTGAGGTTGCTGCCAGACAGTTCAACAGCCCCGGCAACCGGCCGGTCGTCGGTCTCGCCTCGGTAGGTGTTGGCGTCCAGCGAAACTGCATCGTCGCCTCGCGTCCAGTCGGCCCGCAACCCGGCGAACGTGCCGGTGGACGCATCGCCTGCGTCGCTGCCTCCGCGCAGTTCGCTGGCATCGCGCCTGAAAGATTTCACGTGGCCGCGCACCGTGAGTTCATCGGACAGCTTCAGCCCAAGGCGGCCTGTGGCCGTCTTCTCGAGCGTGCCGATCGTCGTCGAGAGCGAAGGCCCCAGCGTCTTCGAGCTCGGCAGAGTGACCACGTTGATGACACCATTGACCGCGTTGGTACCCCAGGTCGCACCCGCCGGACCGCTGATAACTTCGATCCGGTCGATGTCGCTGGCGACGAAGTCTTGCGCATCCCAGAAGACACCCGAGAACAGCGGCGAGTAGATCGTCCGCCCGTCCACCATCACCAACAGTTTGTTCGCGATGTTGCTGTTGAAGCCGCGGGCAGAGATGGCGTATTGCCTGGCGTCTATGGCCGCCACTTGCAGGTTCGGTGCGAGACGCAATGCTTCAGGAAGCGTGGTGGCACCGGCCCTGCGGATTTCATCGCCGGTGATGACATAGATCGATGCAGCCGCCTCCGAGATCGGCTGGTCGCGCCTGGACACCGACGACACGACGACGTCGCGAAGTTCTTCCAGGCTCAGCTCGGCCAGGCTGGCAACTTGCACCTGCTGTGCGAAAACCCACCGCGGCACGGCCATGGCCAACCCGAAGGAAAGCGCCAGCGCCAATCCCCGCGCCAGTGATCCCTGTGCCAGTTGTCTCGCTTTCGTGGGGCCGAACCTTGCGTCCATGTCGTCCATTCAGCTGAGACCGTGCCGATACGGTCGTTGCGCATTCTGCGGTGGGGACAGCTTTCCCGCTACCCCAAAGCGCATCTTGCCGAGCAGCTGATCGACAAGCCTGGAAGACTTGCATGGACTTCCGGCGGGCGGCCCTCTTCATCAGGCGCAAGGCGCCTGCCATTCGCGCAGTTCTTGCGCCAGCACGGTGTGCCGGTCGCGTTCGGCGCGTTCGATCAATGCGAAGACGTTGTCGTCGTTGACGAACTCATGGCCCAACCCCTTCGTGAGCTTCTCGTAGATCTGGTCGATGGACATCTGCGGGTCGGTCTGAGGCATGCCTGACTCCTGGAGTGAGAGACATGCAACGGGCAAGGGTCGTTCCCGCCTCGCCGCCTGCACGAATTTGGAGCCTGCGGATGACGCTAGCTCGCTTCCTTGCGTTGTTCGTAGGCGGGAGAATCCTCGGAGAGCAGCGCTGCCGCCGACGATTCACCCCAGGTGGCGGGGCGCGACGGTTCCGAAACTTCTTCGAGGACACCGGCCGCGGTCTGCGGGTCGGTCTTGGTAGCGATGTCGCCGAGCGACAGCATGCCCACCAAATGGTTGTCGCGGTCGACCACCGGCATGCGCCGGATCTGCGCCTCGCGCATCTGCTCGGCAGCTTCCTCGACCGACTGGTCTTCGAAGCACCAGCAAGAGTTGCTCGTCATCACGGCAGACAACGGCGTGCTGTCCGCCGCACGACCTTGGGCCACCCCGCGCAAGACGATGTCGCGGTCGGTCACCATGCCGATGAGCCGGTCGCCGTCGCAGATCGGGATCGCGCCGACATCGAGCTCGCTCATCGCCTGCGCGGCCTTCATCACCGACTCGTCCGGCGCCATGTAGCGAACGCCGCGGGTCATCGCTTGGGCAACCTGCGTCACGGGATTCTCCAGTTCAATGCATCGAAGCCAAAAATTGGCAATCGACATGCCGCTTGCGAGCGGACGGAACCCCATCCCGCCAGCCCGTTGCTTCGCGCGTGTCGAACACCTGGTCCATCCACACCGTTCGTGCGATCTACTCCTCGAAGCGACCTGTGCCCTCTCGATCGCGCTCGTACCGTCTCGTGAGCGGAAACGGCGGCAACCAGGACTCGCGACGGCAGGTCCAGCTTTCGTAAGTGGGCATCAATTGGTCAGGGGCATCCAGGGATCCGAGGTTCACTTCGATTTCGTCGGCGTTGCGCGCGAAGACGGACGAGCCGCAGCGGGGGCAGAAAAACCGCCCGGCGTAGTCGCGTGTTTCGCCATCGATCGTCACCGCATCCTGAGGAAACATCGCGGCGGCGTAAAAGAGAGCCCCATGGTGCTTGCGGCAGTCGAGACAGTGACACAGGCCGACCCGATAGGGGCGGCCCGACGCCACAACCCGGACGTTGCCGCACAGGCAGCCACCCGTGAATCGTTCCATGCTGCGTCTCCTCTAAAAATCAACCAGTCGGAATGTTTACAACGAATCCCGTCGGGCGTCCATGAAAGATGCGCCAGCCTTTTCGGCCGTAGGCGCGAACCGCAGCGTGCACACGCCGGTGATCGCTGAGGAACAGGGCCATCGGATACGGCAGGCACGAACCGGTACGCCGATTGCCAACCTGTCTGCCAACTCGACAAGGAGACACCATGCGAAGCAGCTACCTCTGGTTTGCCTCGATCGGCATCGCGACGACCTGCCTGGCTCCAGGTGTGTGGTCGCAACAGCAGCACGAGACCGAGCGCGCCATCGTGCACCGCGACACGCCGGCCCAGGCTCCGTTCAGCGACGCGATCGCGCGGCGTTTGCGTGTGCCGCCGGGGTTTCGTGTCGACGTCTGGGCGAGCGGCCTCGGGCATCCGCGCATGATCGAAGTCGCCGACGACGGCACCGTCTACGTGACGCGGCGCGACGAGGGCGACGTACTCGCGCTGCGCGACAGCAATGGCGACGGCCGGGCCGATCAGCGCAGTGTCTTCGCCGCCAAGCTGCCGAACGTGCACGGCGTGGCCTTGCACAACGGCTGGCTGTACCTGGCGTCGTCGACGACCGTGTGGCGCACGCCGCGAGACGTGGCTGCGCCGCAGGCGATCGTCACCGGCTTGCCGGACGGCGGGCAGCACGGCAACCGCATGGTCCGCTTCGGGCCGGACGGAATGATGTACGTGTCGGTCGGCAGCAGCTGCAACGACTGCGCCGAGCAGAACCAGCTGGAGCGCGCGACGATGATCCGCTACACGTCAGACGGCCGGCAGCGCGAGATCATCGCCAACGGTTTGCGCAACACCATCGGCTACGACTGGAACCCGGCCACTGGCGCCTTGTGGGGCATGGACCACGGCTCCGACTTTCGCGGAGACCGCACGCCACCGGAAGAGCTGAACCGCATCGAGGCAGGCAAGAACTACGGCTGGCCGATCTGCTTTGCCGAGCGGCGTGTCGACGAGATGACCAACTCGCCGCCCGAGCGCATGGCCCTGAAGCCCGGGCAGGCAGAACCGATCGGCACGCCGCTCTCGCGGGAGGAGTACTGCGCGCAGACCGCGCCTTCGGTGCTGACCACGCAGGCGCACGCTGCACCGATGGCCATGCGCTTCTATGTCGGCCAGCGCTTCCCGCAGCAACTTAGAAACGATGCGTTCGTCGCGCTGCACGGTTCGTGGAACCGCGACGACCCCGCGGGCTACAAGGTCGTGCGGGTGCAATTCGACCGCAGTGGCGAGCCGCGCGGATTCGACGACTTCGTCACCGGCTTCATCGACGAGCGCGACGCCGTGGTGTACGGGCGGCCCGTCGGCATTGCCTTCACGACCGACGGCGCAATGCTCGTGACGGACGACCTGAACGGAGCCATCTACCGCATAGCGTATGCCGGGCCCTGACGGGCGATGCGGCTGCAGAAGGCCTTGCAGCACATTCGCGCCGAGTCGGTAACACCGGTTCTTCGAGCACCGGCAGCAGCTCGATGCGCTGGTGCTCGCGCAGCTCGAGCGCGACACGCTCGGTGAGCAAAACATCCTCGCCGTTACCGGCATGTCGCCGGCGCCGGCGCTGCTGAATCTGCGTGACCACCGCCGCGCGTTGCTGTTCGACCTCGGTCCGGTCATCGCGCAGCTCACCGTGGGTGCTGCTGCGGGCCAACCATGCCTTCCAATTTTGGCGACTGCGACTTGCGGCTCCATCCACGCTATTAGGGATTCCATGCCAGTGCTGGCGATGATCCACTCGACAAAGCCGGGGCCGTGCTTTTCGCGATTGCGCGGTCTGCGGCGCTCCGCGAAACGTCGCGTCGCCAACCGTGTTGAAGGGGCAGACATGAGAAACCTTCTCGTTGCATCGATGGCCGCCTTGGGAGTCGGCGCGTTCGCCGCAACCAACACCGACGAAGCGTTGCGCCGCGACGCCGCCACGCTGTTCGGCCAGGTCAAGGCCAGCACCGAAGCGTCGTCTCCCCAAGCCGAGCTGGGCCGAGCGCTCTTCTGGGACACACGTCTATCGTCCGACGGCAAGACCGCGTGCGCGAGCTGCCACCCTGCCAGCGACTGGGGTGCCGACCGCCGGCGGTTCTCAACCGATGCACGCGGCGCGCTCACGTCGCGGCACTCGCCCACCGTCTTCAACGCCATGAGCCAGCCGATGCTGCGCTGGCTGGGCGATCGCAAAGACGGCGCCGATCAGGCTGAAAGCTCGATGACCGGCTCCATGGGCTTCGGCTCGAAGGACCTCGGCGTCGCCAAGCTCACGGAGCTTGAGTACCTGCCAGGCTTTCGCACCGCCTTTCCGCAAGACGCCGAGCCGCTCACCCCCGCCAACTACGCACGCGCGCTTGCCCGCTATCAGGCGACGCTCGCCACGCCGGCACCGTTCGACCGCTTTCTCGACGGCGATGACGCGGCTCTCACCGCTGGGCAAAAGGCCGGGTTGAAGACCTTCGTGTCCGTCGGCTGCGCCGGCTGCCACAACGGCGTCAATCTCGGCGGCGCGACGATGCAAAAGTTCGGGCTGACGAAAGACTATTGGCTCGAGACCGGCTCCGACAAGCCGGACCCCGGCCGCTTCGCCGTCACGAAGAAAGAAGAAGACCGCTTCGTGTTCCGTGTGCCGATGCTGCGCAACGTGGCCAAGACGGCACCGTATTTCCACGACGGCTCGGTCGCGAACCTCGAGCGCGCGATTCGGGTGATGGCGAAGGTGCAACTCGCGCGAACGCTGGACGACGCCGAAGTCGACAGCATTGCCTCGTTCCTGGAGTCGCTCACCGGCAATGTGCCGTTCAACTACGCGCCACCGGGGCAGCAGCCGGGCATGTAACCGCGAGGCTGCTTCCTCGAAGGACCGTGGCCGATCGGAGGGCGGCGGCGAATATAGGGTAATCCCTTATACTTCTTGCTGCGCCGCAACAATGCCTTCGAGCCCAGGAACCCCATGAACAAGCTGATGCAAACCGTCGTTCTCTCTGCTCTGTGCGCCGTCGCGCAGGTCTGCCTCGCCGGAGACATCGGCCAGCACCCCGCCATTTTCGTGTCGCGCTCGCTGCCCGGCATCGACGCTTCCACTTTCATCCCCGGCCACCCCGCCGGTGGTTACGCCGGCCGGCCCGAACATGCCAACTTCGAGCACCCGGCGGTCGTCATGCACCGCGCCGCCCAAGCGGGCCACATCGACCCGAACACCTTCATCGTCCAACCTCCTGCGACCACGGCCTGGACGACGCCCGTCGCGGCATCCATCGTCACCGCCGCCATCAAGACCAACTGAACCGGGGGCGACCCCTTCAGACGATGTCTTCGCGAGTGAAGGCATCCGGATCGTTCCGCCCGATGTGAATCGGTCGGCCATCCCCAGAACGATGCGGTAGCCCGCTCTGACTCCTTCGGCGCGTCATCGCCGGGCGGCTCAGCGGCTCGGTGCGCCAACCGGCATCGAGATCAACCTCGACGCCGATGCGCCCACAGACAAGGTCGCCGACGTGGTGCTCGACTTCGACGCTTGCAAGTCGGTGCTCCAACGCGGCGCCTCCACGATATCGCGTAGACCTGAAACTTCTTGAAGACTTGGCCGTTCTTGCGCTGATGTCCGGCTTTGCAAATTCGGAGTGAGCCCACCACTCATCCGTCGTCCGTCATTGCATGCTGTGGTTGATAGGATCGCAAGCCCATGGCAACAAGACGGACGTCGCATCAACCTGCACCATGACACACGACATCCTGGCTGCACACCATGCCGCCACCGGCGACACACCGGTGAACGGCACGCTGAGCCTGGTCTACCAGCAGACGGGCATGGGCATCGCAGGTGTTCGGACCGAGCACCTGGACCTTCACACCGGCGCATGGTTGCGCGACTGGCAAGCGGGTGAGCTGCGCGAGTCGTTCGGTTTCGACGGCGCGACGCCCTGGATGCGCGATCTCTCCGGTGCCTGCACCCGCCAGCAAGGTGGCGACCGCATTCCACTGGCCATCAATGAAGCGTATCGGCGGACGAACCGATGGTGGCAAGCAGACCACGGTGGCGCGCACCTCGACGATGGTGGGGAAGACACCGTGGGCGGCCGGCGCACTCATCATCTGCGCGTGCACCCGCGCGGCGGGTTGCCTTTCGACGCCTGGTTCGACGCCCAGACGCACCTGCTCGTGCGCATTGCCGAAGACCGGCAGTTCTTCCATACCACCACCTCTCTTACAGACCACCGCCTTGTTTCCGGCGCCATGCTGCCGCACACCGTCGAGCACGACGCAGGCACCGGCGACGCCGGCCTCGAACGGCTGACGCTGGTGGAGGCATCGCTCAGCGAAGCTCGCGACGTCTCGTTCTTCGCCTGCCCACCCTCGCCGGCTGGCGGCATCTCGATCGAGGACCGGACCGACAGTGTCAGCCTGCCCTTCCGCTTCCTCAACAACCATGCCTACGTGGACGTGATGGTCGAAGGCCGAGGCCCCTTCAACTTCCTGGTGGACACCGGCGGCCGCACCCTCGTGGCACCGCACCTCGTGCGCGCACTGAGCCTGCAGACCCTGGGAACAGCCGCGATGTCGGGTGCTGGTGAGCAGACCAAAGACAGCGGGTTCGTCAAGTTGCATGAGCTGGCGCTCGGGGGCGTGCACATGCGCGACCAGATCGCCATCGCGGTCGACATCTACTCGCCTTCGGTCGAGGGCGTCTCGGTCGACGGCATGCTCGGCTTCGAGTTGTTCCGACGCTTCGCAGTCACGATCGACCACGGCCGCCGGCGCATCGTCTTCACGCGACCCGCCGCCTTCCAGGCCTTGAGCGGCGCAACGGCCGTGCCCTTCACGTTCTACGACCACCTGCCCTACGTGCAGGGACGGGTCGACGATCTGCTCGCCCGTTTCACCATCGATTCGGGTTCCCGCTCGGACATCGACATCACCACCCCATTCGTTGCCCGGCACGGGTTGGGCCAACGTTTCAGGCGATCCATCGAGGCGGTGACTGGCTGGGGCATGGGCGGTCCATCGCGCTCGACCGTGGTTCGCCTGCCGCAACTGGCCGTGGGCGACGTGACCGTGCCGGACACGATCGCCAATCTCTCACGCGCCAGCGGCGGGTTCTTCACCGACCCGCACATCGACGGCAACGTCGGCACCGGCTTTCTCAAGCGCTTCGTGGTGCAGTTCGACTACCAGGCGCAGGTGATGCACCTGGTCCCCTTGGACCCACCGGCTTGCGACGCTGGCCGCTTCGACCGCGCCGGCCTGTGGATCAATGCGGGCGACACGGGCTACGACGTGATGTCGGTGTCACCCGGCGGTCCGGCAGACCGAGCCGGCCTGTGCCCCGGCGACGTCATCACGTCGATCGACAGTCGCCCGGCCGTGGCGACCACACTGTCCGATGCGCGGGCCGTGCTGCGCACGCTTCCCGCCGGGCAAGCCGTGGTGTTCGAGCGTCGCGGAGCAGCGCCGCTGGTGGTCGTCCTGGAAGAGTTGATCTGATCTGATGGCGTGGTTTGAGGTGGTGCGCCGAAAACTGCGTCAAAGTTGGCAGCCCTCTCCCCCCAAAGGTGGGTCGCCATTTGGCGTATTGGCAGCCGGCCAGCCAGCGTGGACAGTCAAGCCATGGCCGGAACCGTACCGGCCGTGTGGGGGCCGGCGATGTACTTCGATGAACGCGATGAAGGTGAATACAGGATCCACGCAGATGCGATCGAGCTGCCCGCGGGCGGCTACCGGCCGGCTGCCGTCGTGATGCGACTGCGTGGCGTCCCGGAGCCGGTCGAGGTGTTCCGCGATGAACACATGTCGGGCGGGCATGCGTGGGACGACCCCGAAGACGCGCTGCACTTCGCGGTGAAGGCATCCATCGCGATCATTCGCGAGCACGTCGCGTCGACGCGGTCCTCGGCCGCTTGCGCAGTCGCCGCCTGAGCGCCGCGCCCGAATCCGCCACCTGACGGCAGTTGTAGTCGCCCGCTTCAGGGCCGCGTGGCGTGCTCCATCGCCTGGCTCGCCGCGAGGCCTTGCGGCGCGGTGCTTCTCGTCTCGGCGATCAAGGCCTGGACCATCGCGAGGTGGTCGAGTACCGCCGGCAGCGTCTCCATCGCCAGCCGCTGCAGCGAAGCGTCTTGCCCTGAACCGATCTCCCATTCGAGCAGCTGCACGGTCTTCTGGTGGTCGATCAACTGGGCCTGCAGGTAGGCCGCATCGAACGCCGCGCCTTGCAGACCTTCCAGGCTCGAGCGCGTCGTCTTTTGATCCGGGCCTGGCGCCGTGGGCAATGCAACCCCGCTCGGTTTCGCTGCGGCACCCAACTTGGTGGCGGTGGCGCCGTGGTCCTGGACCATCCGCCGCGCAAAGGCCTTGACGCCCGAGTGCCCGGCCTTGGCATCGGCCAGCTTGCCGAGGTCGATCTCGCCCGCGTTGCCCATGCCCACCAACTTGACGAACAGCCGGTCGGCGGTATTGGTTTGCCCGGGCGCCGGCGTGCCGGGCGCCGATTCGGTCGTTGCCGGATCCAGACCGCCGGGGTTTCCGATCTGGCCCATGGCCGGCACCACGGCGAGAGACGTCAGCATAGCCACCAGAATGGCAATGGCCGAGCGAGGGCGAGAGGAAGACATGGCAGGTTCCTTCGAGTGAAGAGTGCGGGCCGCGGACTCGCCGCTAGAGCACCATCAGGTAGGCCGTGAGTGCTTCTTTTTCCTGCTGCGTGAGCTTCAGCCCCAGCACCAGGTTGAAGAACTCGACGGTGTCGGCCAGGGTCAGCAAACGGCCGTCGTGCAGATAGGGCGGCGAGTCCTTGATGCCACGCAGCGTGAAGGTCTTGATCGGCCCATCGGGCAGCGCCACCATGTCGTTCGCCGTTTCGCCGACGCGGTAGAAGCGCTCGAGCTTCAGGTCGTGCATGTTGTTGTCGAGGAACGAGGTTTGCGCCACGTGGCATTCCGAGCAGCGGCCTTTGCCGAAGAAGACGCGCTCGCCGGCGAGTTCCTGGGCCGTTCCCTTGGTCGGATCGATCCGGCCACGCCAGTCGAGCTTGGGCGCCGGCGGGAAGTCGATGATGTTCTGCATCTGCGCCATCATCGCCACTTGGTTGGGCCGGTCGGGCAGGTGCACGCCCTTGCGCGTGGCGCTCACGTGGTCGCCGTTGAAGTACGCCGTGCGCTGCTCGAACTCGGTGAAGTCTTCCACCGAGCGAAGCGAGCGCTTGGAGCCGTGGATCTGCTGGTTGAACAGGCCGCGCAAACTGGTCGTGTCGAGCCGGAAGCGCGCCGCCTGCGGCCGCACGTCGGGCGTGAGGTGGAAGGCCGCATTGGTGTGGAAGTTGGAATGGCAATCGAGGCAGGCCACGCCCAGGCTCGGCGCGGCCACCTTGCGGTCTTCGGTCTGGTTGAACTCTTCCTGCGGAAACGGCGTGAGCAGCAGGCGCAGGCCTTCCATCTGCACAGGCGTGATCAGGCCCGTCATCAGCTCGTAGTAATTGCGGAACGACAGCAGCTGCCCGCGCGACACATCGCCAAGCTCGGTGTGGGTGGTGAGAAAGATCGGCGGCGGGAACTCCGGGGTCAGGTGGTCCGGCAGATCGAAGTCCACGTCGAAGCGCCGCAGGTCGCGCTGCTCCA
>Ga0307513_10001359_pt1 | contig 35356 bp, 42 predicted proteins | sample 15_EM_MG_FD_202174 | JGI IMG/M metagenome (GOLD analysis project Ga0307513, IMG submission 202174) | Populus trichocarpa ectomycorrhiza microbial communities from riparian zone in the Pacific Northwest, United States - 15_EM | ecosystem: Host-associated > Plants > Roots > Unclassified | place... | reverse complement strand
CCTCCCGCAGGCCTTGACCCGTGGCCTAGGTGAGAGGCGACGGCTTATCCGTGGCGTGTTATAATAATTGGTGACCCAGATCCAGCCTTGGTGTTCGGGGAATTCATGGGAGTGATCAAGGGGTCTGAGGATACAGTCGGGACGGAACAGAGATGCCTTGATCGGGAATCTTACAAGTCGGTCAGCGTTCGAAGTCAGGGAACCCTTTACCATAAGCGGGATGACATTTATGACCTGTTCATGGCGTATACAAAGTTGAAGCGAAACCGACAAGACTATGACGCAGCGGATCGGTGACGTTTCATCCCCCTCCATTGGTCCTCGTTTTATTGAATCCATTCCCAGGACTCACTACATTTTGAAAGCACTCCGTGAGGTCGGTCCAGCTGGTCAGAAGGTGCACTTCCTGTACGGTTACTCCGGAATTTGCCATTTCTTTGCAAAACTAACGTCACCCTAGGTACGTTGACGAGGTCCAGGACAATCTCCTGATCGATACGCTTGGTATGCGTCAACTTTCAGCTTAACCCTTCACCTACCTGACGATCCCAGTACTTCGGACGATCTGCGCCAATCAGCATGGGTTGTTCTGGGCCGGCGACACCGCGCAGGTAAGGGCAGCAGTCATGCATATGGACCCACTAATACATCTCTACTAGACAATCTCGATCGGCAGCTCGTTTCAATTTACTAACCTCAAAGCGTATCAACACCGTATCGAAGTGAAGTTTTTAACGGTGCTGAACTGTGCTGGAGCTGACGGTCGATCCAGAAAGAACTTTCACATGAGTTGGGCCTCACCCCCGTCGAACCAAGGTCCTTCGAGCTTGTCTTAAACTACCGTTCTCATGGAGGCATTGTGAATTGTGCGCGTTCTATCATCGAACTGATAATGCACTATTGGCCGTACTCGATCGATGCCTTGCGACCCGAGGGAGCGATGATTGACGGGGTCCGGCCAATCTTCTTTGCCGACGAGGAAAATGTGCGTTTGTTGTTGTGACCGGGCTTTCCGGGACTAAATATCGCAAACAGGATGATTTAGAGAAGTCGTTCCTTGAAAATGGCCGAGGGGAACCGATCGAATTCGGGGCGGACCAATGTATGGCTTTCTTTGTGACATTCTGTTATGTATTGACTCTCGGTTGAGGCATACTCGTGCGCAATGACGCTGCGAAAGACAAGCTACGGCAAAGGCTCAAAAACAGTATCATCATGTCAGTTCTTGTGTTCCTGCGTCGGTTTCTGGACCTGACCTATGCCCACAGGACCCTGTATGAGAGCAAGGGGCTCGAATTCAATGATGTTAGTCTTACTCCTCTTCATTTTCACCTATTACCAACAAATCCAAGGTCCTGTTGTACAACTTCTTCGGGGATTCCACAGCAACTCTGAACCAATGGCGTCTGGTGCTTAATGGGGTTTCCGACGGGGGCAACTCCTCAAATGTTCCAACCTTCGATGAAACACGTCACGCGAGCGTTTGTGTAGAGGTATATTGTTTCCTGTTTGAGACTTCCTTTTCATCCCCACTCACATTATCCGGGTTGATAGTTGAAATTCCTGTACGTTGCAGTTACTCGGGCTCGGAACAAACTTTGGATCGTGGACAATTCCGTGTCAGCTTGGCCAATGAAGGTGCTTGAGAATCTTGTAATCCCGAAAAAAATCTCACTCCCTGTACAGGAATACTGGAACAGCAGGGGCCTGATCGGAACCCGGTCGTCTACTGCCGAGATATCACGTTTGGGGGTTGCATCCACTACTGATGAATGGTTGAAGACAGGGAAAACGTCAGGACCAGGATTCAGCATTGTGATATACTGACGACCCTTTCACAGGATGTTCCTTAATAGACGCTATGCACAAGCTTCAGTCGCGTTTCGAAATGCTGGGCGGAACCGGGAAGCCGCGATATGCGATGCATACCTCCTGCGAGAAAAGGCTCGGTCCATATCCACTACTGCTAGCGCGGCCAGGACCCAAGCCTTTATCATCGCGGCCAAGGCTTTCACCAAGTGCGCGCAGGGTTCCCCACCCAAGCGAGCCAATGAACGCCGGACCTACTACGGGACTGCCGGGGAATGTTACTCAGAAGCTCGTGAACTGAAAAATGCAGGAGATAGCTATTGGATGGCTGAGCAGTATCATGCAGCTGCTCGCACCTACCGAGATGGAGGATACTTTGACGAGGTGGTCAAGGTGATCACCCAACATGGGGATGCCCTCGACAGTGACCTCCTTCAACGTTTGACGATGGTTGCTCAGATGTACTATTTCAAGGTGTGTCCCAGCGTTGGCTTGTTTCCAAATATCTCTCACTCTCTTTACGTAGCGTTTGAACATCAAGTGAGTACTTAAGAATCCAGTTAATCGGAAGCGGAAGCAAAGAGTCCTGAGACTTGAACAGGGCGGCTCTAAAGCTGTTTCCCTCCGTTGAGGACGCACTGGAGTTCTTGGAAGATTACGACATGGACGAAGCGCGTGCCAAAGTGTTGATACAACTGGGCAGAATTTCTGATGCTGCACAAATCCATGCAAAGAATGGCGATATGCTGAAGGCGGCTGAGACACTGGACACATCTACCATTCGCAGTACCGAAAATTTACGTCTAATGGCCAAGTGTATCTTAACCGGGCTTCGGCGAAGTTTGACCCTCGGGCTAGTTCCAAAATCCGGCTCCATCGCCTCAAAGCTGTTGGTACTGGCGGATCGGTTGGACAAAAACGCTATGAAAGAACAAGAAGTCCACGAGGTGAGCGCTCCCCATTCATTCAATCGGCCGGCGGGTCTAATACCTTAGCATCTCCAGCTTGCAATGTTTCAAGCGATCGGACATGTCGACCACGCAAGTCTCCGCACGCTCGCCAAGACCTTCATCGATATGGGGAACCTTCCCGCTGCTCTGTTATGCCTGGACCACATCTTCTCATCCCGCCCCAAGCTGCAAGATCTCCCACTTGCCGAGATTCAGGAATCATTCTCCGTGTATCTTGGCTACATTCGCCTGCTGACTAAGTTCCGGCGCGACGAGTCGTTGGCTCAAGGCTCGAACCACCAGAGGTTATTCGGGTTTAAAGCACTAAAAGGGAATCGTTACCTTGTGCCAAGACACACCCCTTTACACGATCAACTCACCAGTCGATATGCGTCGAGTGCAAAGGACACGGACGGGTACGGATGCGGCTATGACGAGCTCCGTCGAGGTATCTCTCAACTCATCTCCCGTCGAATCCAAGATCGTACGGAAGCCCAGAACGGCGCCTGCCGCGACATTCATGGATTCTCCCCTTGTTTATCCTTGGTTGTTGAAAAGGGATGTGACCTCCTAGACGAGGATGAGTCATGTACCTTCCAACATGTCCAACCGGAACAGCTCACAGTCGATTGGTATCACGCTCGACTCCGCATGGTGCTTCTACAGTTCCAAATCCTAGATTCGGCTCGCTATGGTGATTTGGGTGTGAAAAAGTATGTCCTGACTCACTCTGCGAGAAATGCGTGTGGATACTCATTCAACGTGAAGTTACTGGCTCGGGATATTGTACTCGGCGCTTCACCCACCTTTCCAGAGGCTCGGATCGCTCGCGAATCTCAACATTGCTAGCATACCCGAGGGAGCTGACGGCCTCCCGATTGCACGAGAATGGGTTGAAGACGTCTGTCACGACCTCGGACATAACACCCCAGGACCCGCTGACCGCTCCAGGCACTGGTTCGTGGTTGCATGCACGCTAGCCTTCGACCTCGATAGAAGAAATGCCGAGAATTATGCCCCTCGTATGCCGATGTACAGGTCGAAATTGTGGCCGAAATCCCCGCATCGTCAAGAGGACCACTCCATCGTACGGGACCTTGTCGCGTTTTTGACCACCAAACAACATCGTTCGTTGATATTTGGTTTATCGTATCTACGGTGTGTGCTACGGGATGCATGGGTCCGCGCGCATCCTTTCTGATTCGTCCTCTCAGTGAAGTTCTTCGTAGCCAGCTACACGTTGACCCGATCGTGTTGTGCGATCTTGCAGAGAGGCTCTCCGGACTGCTCATCATGGCCCGCGGAGTTAACTCGGAGGGTGTATTGCACAATGTTACTTTGCCTCGAAGCTGGTTCATCAATCTCATCCTCCTGGGTACAAATTCGAAAAAGGATACGTCGATCTTCTCCACCTTCGCGGAAACCATGATCGACCTCATGCAACAAATTTATGCGCAAGTTGAACGGTCTCTTACGCCTCCCTCTGACACCAAGGAACAATTCATCACGGATGGCAGTCCGATCACCAACCTCACGGGGACTCTTTGCATTGCCCGAATGTAAGTTGACCCGGGTCTGAGGCTCAAAACACAGTACTAACAGTTCGGGTTTCAGTTGCTTCTGCCTCTGCCTCAGTCAGTCGCGTCATCAACTTTATTGGAGCGCAAGTTTAACCTTTCACAGTGGGATACAACACAAACGATGACGACCTCAAAAAGATAATCTTGACCGGTATCCAATCGTTGCGTAAAGGAGACGGACAATCTACACCGTGCATCTATCAGCGGTAAGCATTTTTTGTCGGTGGGGATATTGTTACTGAGATCCAACAGTTACGCCGATGCCAAGAACTGGGATGATCTTGTGCATACATTCACCGAGTGGCTGGAAGACTCTTCCCTTGATGAGATCATCCTCTTGCTTCACAGCACTACCCCTGGTCCGCAGCAGCAGCCACCGAAGCACGTACGCCCAGTGGCTTATAATCGGCTGGGCCAGGTACCCAGGTTGCTCCTCTCTCCTCCGAGTGCTTTGGAGGCTGGCGTTACCCCCGTCTATCAGCAGCAGCCGCATATTGAGGCAGTAACGGAGGTACAACCTGATAGCGATCATGGCGGACACGGGCAACATGAGCGCATCGACATACCGGAGGACAGGATTTCTGATGGGAAGGAAGTGGATGTACTTATATCTGGTGGGGATCATGGAGAAATCGACGAGGCCCGGGTCGACGCTGCCAAAGTGATACAGGGTGCCTACCGTCGCCATTTGGAACGGAAACTGGGTCCTGCGGCCAGGAAAATACAGCGTGCTTATCGTCGCTACTTGAAGCGGAAGAGGGTCATTCGTACGGGGATCGATGCAACTCAAGCTCAATATTGGAACCTTCTACGCAAGAGGTCAATGGAGATAAAATGGACCAAGGGCTCCCAATATTATGTCCTCTTCCGAGTGCCACTGGCGTACATTCTCGTATGCATGGAGGCGATTAAAGCATTTGTCGAGTCCGAGAAGAAGGTTGCCAAGAAACGGATGATGACTGAAGACCACAAGGGTCTCGAGGAGTCGATGGAGGCTCTCAACCGATACAGGTGTGACAACGTCAATTCCACATTATATCAAGGGTCTAATAAATCCCCCAGCAAACTCCTCAAGGAAACGATCACACTTCAGAAGAAACTCTCCCCGTCCTCTAAGTTCCACGAGAAAAAGTCTGTGAGCGACCTCCAAGATGCGGTTCAAGAGGTTAAGGTTATTGTGGAGAGCTTGGGAAATACCCCAAGATCGCTCGAGATGAGGAACCAGATCAAGGAGGATTGGGATCGGGGATGGAAGTGGATTTTTGAGAAGCAGGGGAGTAAAGCGAAAGGGAAGAAGGCTGAGAAACCAAAGCTTGCGTTACGCCGTTGAGCTATCCTGCACTTGTAGTCGGCTTCGCTGTATCCACAAATGTAAACCAAGTCATCGACATATCAACTCTGGGTGTACCGTTTGTAGGACGGAAGCGATTCAAACAGAGTACAAGACCCAAGTCTTAGAGTCCCGGGAACCCGGGAATTCCCTGACATGACATTACGATACGTTCGCCGAACTGTGTCAGGATTTGTACTGTAGCCACTGCAGGGTGTTCGGACAGTAGAGGTAGTTATACATAGATCAGGATCGACGGTATATTTTCAGGCTGATTTGACCTTGAGGGTTGAACGTAATGACCCGGCAATTGCGTGGTATGAAGTCCCACGCGAGCCAGAGTACTGTACTCACACGACCGTAGCGGCAACGGCAATTGCCGAAGTGATGACAAGCGCCCGTGAGGGAACCGGCAGACCCAGTGATGACGAAAATTCCCGAGTCTGACCGGCAGGTCCAGTGATGACAACTGCCGGTAGGGACACAGCTGGCCCAGTGGCAGCAGGCTTATAGTTAGGGACAAATGGTATATAGAGGACTCTCTCCAGTGCCCTGGAGAGCTCGAAAACATATCGCGTTGTGTGTTACTTTAGCGAGCTACATAAAACCTCGGTAGAGAAACTGGCCGGCAAGGCCGCGATGGTGTAGCGGTTAACGACCCGAATCAGTTCTGGTCACCACCACGTTCGAGTCACGATGTGCACATTTTTTGGAATCTTTGTATTTCCCTTCGCAAAGTATCCAGGAGTGCCCCCTAACGTTTCTTGATACTTTCTATTTATTTATCTGCGTCTCATAAGGAGGGGGCGTTCGCGGATTTACTCCAGGGTGAAAAAACGAAATAGGCGCTCGCGTCGGGCGGGTTCGGGCCGGATTTGGGCGACCGATGACGCCTTCAGGGTGGTCCGGCAGCCCCAGCGATGACTGATGACAGGTGTGACGGGAAGGCAGCGGCAGACTTGGCGATGACTGATGACTGCCGCTACGGTCGTGTGAGTACAGTAGAACAGGGGCCCAAATAATGTTCATGAACTGGAGAACAAAAGCATTTCAACGGATGGAACAAAAGGGGACGATAGGCGTAGGACGCACGACGAGGTAAACCAGTGATTCAAGACTTTACAGGCATCAAGGTTGGGGCTTCGGGTAAGCCATTCGGGACAAACAGTCATTCACCTATCCAAGCGTCCGTTGGGTTTGTTTTAAGGCATAAGGACCGGGAGGGGAAACTTGCCCTCCGTAAAATTCAACGGTGGCTAGAACCACGATACAGTAGCGCATTGCAGAATCGTTCCCAATGAGTTGGCTGATGATGTAACAACACAACGGTCGGGCGTCGGGGGCTGGGGATTTCGAGGAAGAGGGCGGTTGGATCGGCTGTGCCTTTGTCTATTCTCTCTCTGTTGGTGAACAGCTGGTGATGAGTCTCCTGTTCATTTCCACGCAAGTAGAAGGTGAGAGAACGCACGCATCCCCGCTAGAGGGCCCACACTCCCGTTCACTGTCCTGCCGAACGTGGAGAGGTGTAGCCACGACGTCTCATATGTGAAGTGAATCATCACGCCAAACGCCTGCGACGGAGAATGACGAAGTAGTGGTGAATGCTGGGGCTGCGGTCGTATCAGTCATAGTAGGTTTGCCGACGTTTTTTTTTTTTTTTTTTAAATTCGATTTTATCCCAACAACGGTAAACTAGTACATGGTTGGCGCCTTATCTCTCTAGCACACAGCTAAGCGTCATCTCACAAGCAGTCATAAACAAAGTCCAGAATCCTATCCAGTCCAGAAAAAAATGCGCCAGAAAAAGAAAATAAAAGGGGTTTCGGAAGGCCGGACCTATGGCCGGATAGGGAAGAAGCCGGGTGGCCTAATAGATAAGAATCCCAAGGTCGGTATGGACTTATGGGCAGGCTGAAGAAGAAAAGGAAGTAGTCCATCAGTGTTGAAGTTGTTCAGACATCCGGTCGCATGGTGGCAACCTGTTGTGGATGTGGGCTTGAGTGTACTTGAGGAAGGTCGTCGTCGGTGCTTGCACGTATCTGGCCTAAAAGGAGTCCCGTCCTCAGATCAGTTAGACACTGCCGCCGCAAGTTTGCTTTCTTGATTTGGCTTGGCATGCTGTCTTGGGTCGATCCGAACGGCTTATTGCTCCTTGGTTCAACAGAGATTTGCAACGTGTCTTCACCCAGAGGGAGTCGGGTCCTTGGGTTGGGAGGGGCGTCGGTTGGAGACGGTTTCGTTTTGAGGAGGAGGCATCCACTCATCCTCCTGGGTTGGAGGAGCGTGGGACTTCGAGAAGGCCGCTGATTTCTTGAGAAAGGAAACCAGGGCGGGGATGGCAGAGGGGGAGAAGAGACGGGCGAGTGAGAACGTGGGGTGATGGAGTGAGGGACATACCTTCTCCAGGTGTTCCCTGGCCCTTTCAAACTGAACGCAAGAGCGGAGTACATGGTCCCTCGTCTGCAGCAAAGGCTGGTCAGACGGGAGGACACAGGAGCAGGAGTTGGAAGAGCGTCTTGAAGGGACAAACTTGGAGAAGTACTCTCCTATATACCCGTGGTTCGTGGCGCATTGGACAAATCGGCTGAAGGTGGCACGGTCTAGATCCTTGAAATGAGGATGGTGCGTGGGGCGGAGGGCAGGTCGAATGTATTGTGATGCAGGGTAAAACCCGCTTGTCTCGGGTATCTCGTGATCGGGGTGGTCCAGGTGGAACCTCCAACGTGTGCGCGGAGCAGTGTTGATGTCTTGAACGGCAGAAGACTTGGATGTGAATGAAAGGAGGGGGGCACGTTTTGATTTGGGGTTGGCTGCGGTTTTGGCCGCGAGGTCCGCCACCTTCATCATGTGAGTGCCCCCGTGTCCCGGGGTCCATTCAAGGTCTATGAAGACGTCTGACCTGGCCGTCATGATAGCGTGGATGTTGGTCCGGAACATGATGGAAGCGGCCTGGGAGGGGTGTGGTGAAGGGTCGAAGATGACTTGGAGCGCGGAGGAACAGTCGGAAAGAAGGTAGACCTCGTTGATGTCGTAATTAAGGGTGAGGATCTTGCGGATCAGGGAGGAGGCGTGGGCTAGGGCGTACATCTCGGCATCAAAGGCAGAGGCTTCTTGGGCAAAGGGGACCATAACTTTCGTAATGATCTTGCCAGCATGCCACACAATGACTGAGTACCCTGCACGTTTGTTGCGTCTTGACCCGTCCGTGACCACGAAGATGGACTTGAGGTCTTCTTTGTATTCCTGAAACAGATTCTCGTGTCTGATTGTTCTTCCGAGCTTCTTGTCCTTGACACAGGGGTCGTGTCTGATGCGGAGTCGACCGTGAAAGGGGGGAGAGGAAAGCTGAAATGCATAGGGAGCGCAGTGGGAGTGAAAGGGGTCTGATCGTTCCGTGTCTGGAGCCGACCATCGGACCATGTGTGTGAGGTGGGAGAAGGTGTGATAGCGGAGGAGGGGACGTTCGAAGGGAACGTGTACTGGGCGAGGAATTGAAACGGGGATGAAGGTGGAGGGTAGGCGGTGAGACACTTCGGATGATAAGGGGAGGCGGAACACTCGGAGCGCCGCCGACTCTGAGATCTTCCTGATGGTGATGTGGATGGGTGGGATGTGTGTCAGAAGCTGGAGGGCTTCTATCGGAGATGTCCGAAACGCGCCTGCCACACGGCGCAGGGCGTTGTTCTGGACCTTTTGGAGGGTCTTGATGAGGTGATTGGATGGTTTCTCTGGGTTGAACCAAAGTTGGCTGCCGTAAGTTAGTACAGGGATGACACATGTTTTGAATAGGAGGCGTAGGTGATACTGATTCATTCCGTGAATCGTGTTGCCCAGGCAGGAAAGCCCGTGTATCACTCCGTTACCTTTCTTGGCCATGATCTTGACGTGTTCTCTGAATGACAGTCTAGAGTCTAGATGAAACCCGAGCCACCTGAGAGTAGGAGCGGGGGTGAGTGTGATCTTCCTATTCTTGTGGGAAAATGTGAGTGGGGGATGTCGGGGTTTCTTCTTCCACGTGAAGTGGATCAGTTCCGACTTATCCGGATCTATTTCCATGCCGATCTTTGCGAACAGGGAAATGGCAGTGTACAGGGTGTGGCGGAGCATGATGATGTTTTCATCGGGGGAGTCCGATATGGCTAGGAAGGCAAGGTCGTCCACATACGACCTTGGTCCGATGGGGAGGCCTGTGCCAGAGAGGGCTGGGTTGTCTGTGAGTATTCGAAGGGGTTCGGCCGCGTATAGGCAGGCGAGAACCGGTGAAATGGGTGATCCTTGGGGGACGCCCACGTTGATTGGAAAGAAGTTGGATAAGCTGTCGTCCACACAGAGGGTGGCTTCTCTGTTGGACAAGAAGGAGAGAACCCAGGTACAGATTTCTTGAGAGAACCCCATGTTCCATAAGACCCATACGAGGCGAGAGTGTTGGACGTGATCGAAGAAGCCCTTGATGTCGAGTGTGAGGAGAGTGGATTGGAGACCTCTTTTTCTGGCTGTCTCTATGTCATGGACAAGTGAGAGGCCCGCGTCCAGACAGGAAGAATGGGGGCGTCCCCCAAATTGAGTAGAAGGGAGCAGGTTGTACTTGCCGGCGTCGAAGAGTAGTCTCGATGCTACTATCTTCTCAACTAGTTTACCCATACACTCTAACAGCTGAATCGGTCGGTATGACTTGGCGACGTTGTAGGACGGTTTGTTCGGTTTGGGGAACGTGATGATCATAGATTTCTTCCAGGAGCTGTGGTGGTGGCCAAGTCTGATGCACGATGAGATGAGGAGGAGGAAGACCTCCGGGAACATCATTTCGGCCCATTTGAGGACTTGGTAGTTGAGCTTGGAGAGTCCTGGTGCGGAAGTGTTAGAGGTGCCTTTGAGTGCCTTCAGGACTTCTTCCTTGGTGACGGGGGCTAGAGGTCTTGTATGGGGGAGGCGTTCTGTGAAATCAGTGGTGAACGATCCGGGGATGGGCTGAATAGGAGGAAACCAGTTCTGTATGAGGGACGTTGCCTTGTCTTGGGTGGTAGAGGATATGGTGCCGTCCGGGTTGAGAAGAGCTGGGGTGCGGCTCTTGCGTACTCCTCTATACCAGCTGTTGAGACTCCAGATTTTCTCAGTAGGGGTGGTGGCTGCGATTTTGAGGGCATGGGATCTCTTGGCTCTCTTCACCTGGTACTTGAAATGGGCGTGAGACAGGTTTGCCGACGTGGCCTTTGAGGAACGTATACTGGCCAGTGGTCCGGCGCGATTGTTTGGATTCGGAAATTGCCGTGAGTCCCCGGATAGGCTCTCATCTGAGGGCCGTCGCGTGCAAACCCAAGTACGCTCTCAAGCACCCTCGCTGGGATATCCAACCCTAAATGTGCCTTGGTTTGTGCAGGATTAGAATGCAGCGTCTGATTACGAGTCGTCTCCCAACCCTCCAGCTTCCGTCGCCGCCAGGCTCGACGTCCCGCGGGGTGCATTCGTCCTCACCTACAACAGGCTGGACCCGGAGACAAGTATACGGTCGGCGCAGGATTGTACAGCTGGTGCGATCGCGATGTTCATCGGAACAACTCGAAATTTTCTTCATGGTACGCTCAACTCTTTCGTTTCCTCTGAGCCTTCACGAAGGTTGTTTCAGATCCCGAGTCAGACGGTGGCGCGTCTAGAATACCAAGCGTACAATAATGACGATAAAGACGATGACGGTCATCCTTCTGCCCGCTCACGCAAACGCAATTCAGTCTGAGCACTCTGCACTATCTGGACCTCCCGTTTCCCCGCTGCTGCATTACGCGGTACACCGCCGATTGGAAATGGTGTCGGTGGGAGGATCGGTCGTCACAGCGGTGTCTTTACCTCACCGGAAGGGAGCTTTCGTCGCTCGCGAGTACATTTTAGAACATATTAAGCTCGACGTTCCGATCTGAAAGGAGGTGTACTATGAGAGCCGCGGTGGAAGGCGAATAATCCGCCTCCGACCTAAGCACGATACTCTCGGTCGGTCCCCTTTCGAGACTGAGTACTGAGTAGCGATACGTAGTACGGTCATAGTACTCAGTACTCGTGATATAATACTGTGGTGATCGTAGTCGCCGACTTCTTCGCAACTGGTCCACGCTCCCTGCTCCTCATGTCTGGTTGCCGAAAGCATCAATGATTGCGGCCAATGCACCGAGGAACAGAGGCCCTCGTAAGGAGAAATCCTCGATAAAAAGTCTGTCCGTAGCATTCTTTCGCCGTGTGCCACCGCGACCATCTCGCTGGGCCCTGGTCTGGGAAGCAATACGTCGACGCGAATGCTAGGGAGACAAATTCCATTTTAACTTCCCTGTCTGAAGTTGCGAACACCGTACAACATTGGAATTAGTGCCACACCGCAAATGGGTTATGTACCTTCTACGATAATGTTTCCAGATTTGTAGCCAAGGGGCTTGAATTGCACAAGAATGTCCAGTCGCGTGACTATTGTTATAACAGGAGGGAAGATAGGTTTTTACTAGACATGCGGGCCGCCAAACCCAGCGCTGGTCTTCATTGAACTGAGGTTTGAGGAAGCTTCGCGGACGAGGACCGGTGCCAAGTTTCCCCGTCGAAGGACACCTGAAATTACCCCCTCTCTGGAGGTGAATACCCGGGCCCTGCCGGGTAGTCTTCATGATGGCTACTGGTAGTAATGCGGAGGAGTCAATCCATGACATGTCATGGCATCGTAACAATCGGGCAGATTTCATTGCGCGCTTATGCGCTCATGTCTGATGGTGAGCTCGGACGACTGGCTGGCGGGCACCAGGGTTCGAGACGGGGGTTCCTGATGGGTGTCCGCCTATATACGCGCTGGCAACAAGGTGGAGAGCGGAAAATATATCATCGGTGTTGATGCAGCCACTCCGAGTCCGAATCTGACGACGTTCGTGGCGAGGGAAGATCGGTCACGTGCTTCATCATCAACTCTATTCTGCCCATGACGACCCCACAGGCAGCCATTTCTATTGGTTGGCGCCTTGGTTGGCGCCTTCTTAAAAGCATGTCTCAAGTCGCAAAAGTGTGGCGGTCACTCTTGGCTTCGCACCAACGCCATGCCGCCAGATCGACGTTCATCCCAAGACGCGTTTTATATCGATATGCTCGATCCACGAGTACTGGACACTCCGGACGAACTTAACACTGCTCTCCGTGCCATCGAAGCGGTTTGCTATCGCGGTGATCTCGAGATTGCAGAGATGATTGCAGCACTCGACAGCCGCCCCTACCTCCTGGAGTACATCATTTCGAGTACGTTGCACGTGTCCGCACTAGGCCCTTGTCTGTTGCCAGCACTGATCATTCTGACCTCTAGTGCTCGAGGAGGGGGCTTACGAGAAGCTCTCGAAGTGGATACTAGTTACAGGATTTCCCGCGTCCACGACGCCAAACATGGTGGACACTATGAGCATGCGGCTCCTCGGGAGATTCTCATCTTCGTTGCTATCTGCTAAGTATCCATCCGCTGCCGGTGCATCCCCCAACCTCCGCGTGTTTTATAAAAAGGTGGAACTCTCGTTCGACGTTCTCAAGGCCCTTGAGGAGAACGCCGACAGTGCTCTGACCGGGGGGAACGTATCCCCCGTTCGCCGCAAAAAGGGTAGAGCGGTCACCAACAATCGTCTTATTGACCCACAACCCTTCGACTCCATGAGGATTGCTGTGCCAACTACGGATGCGGAAGTACGTGATGTGCGTGTCAGAGTTTTGTCACAGCTTCAAAACATATTAGAGGTGTGTTGGTTCACAGCTGACAGCTTAAACGCGGAACTAAACAGTCCCAGAATTATCTTCTCGCTCTCAGGAAGCCTCTGGTATCTGATGTCTTCAAATCCTCGTACACCAGGGCAGAACAATCACCTCAGGACCCAGCACCTCCTACGATTCAACCGATGAGGGTCGCACTCTACCTCGACAACGTTGAGGGATTCGGAGAGTGGCCGATCATCTTATCTGGTCGGGCTCAGAAGGATCTACGGAATATCAACCACGCCGATGGTGTGATGTTCCAAATCGTGATGGAGAAAATCAAGTGGGACTTGGCCCTTCATTTTGATGGTTGGTGCTAATTCCTCCCAGACAACTCTCCCAGGGATACTTTTCTCGTGCCAATCAGAAGTCGCTCACGGGTCACGGAACGAAACTGCCGATATATAGGGCGAGAATGCCGGGTGACAACCGTCTCGTAGTATGAAAGGATTATTTGCAATCCGGAACACCTAACTCACTGCACTCCCTAGTATCAAATCGATTGTGGACCCGATTTCCGGAACTCCCATGCAGCCAGTCCCCAGCACGAATGCCAAGGTATTCTCTCTCTATCGTTTATTTTGCCTCAGTGAGTGTGAATTCCTACTTTGGCAGTAATCCGGGTGTTTGGTATCTTCACCCATGGGGAGATTCGCCGCAAGCAGTTTTGGAATACCCTTAGCCAGCAACTTCAACGACGGGGTCCAGACTACATCGAGCGGTGCACTTTCCATGACAAACCCCTCAGCCCTGACGACAATTCCATACCACCCGCCCAGTTTCCTCCATCGTCATACCAGGTCCAAGATATACCACGGGTTGCACCACTCATCAAACCCCATGAAGAAGATATGAAGGCCGTGAGTGAGATGGCTAGCGCATTCTAAATTCACTGACTAAGTGCATGCGCAACAGATCCATTCCATGCTCGTGTAGGTTCTCATTTGATGCTACAATTTCTCTCGCGCCTCACAGATCGTGTAACCAGCCTCGATAAATTTTTTATGCTATCTCAGGTGACCAGTTTCGATCTCAGCCTGATCGCATTGCTGACTCCCCGAAGGCGCTTGTGAACAGTACGCCGTGTCGGAACACGTCCGATGCGATAATCAGAGCTCACTCCGTCTTAGGTATCCTGGCTGACAGAGAAGTCGCGCATGTTTTCTCAGTTTGGTATGTCCACCGACCGTATGACGCGATGTTCGCACTCATTCACAACGAACAGCGGGCAAGAGCAAGAAATCATCGAACACCCTGGCTCTTGCTATGTGATCGGCAGAAGTGGTACGGGGAAGACTACAACGATGTTATTCAAGATGTTATCCATACAACGTACCTTGCGAGGACATCCAAAACCTCGTCAAGTTTTCGTCACACAATCCCGAGTGCTGGCTACGAAGGTTGGAGAGGATTTTGTGGAGTTGATGTCGTCCCTCGAAGCCGCTGGGTGCTCCCCGGAGCAACTACGCATGTTGGAACCGGATGTTAAGCGGGATACTGGACTGGTAGATCAGAACGACAACAAGCGCTGGAGGTCGGACTTGCCAGAGTGTTTCAGTGAACTGCGGGATGAACATTTCCCAATGTTCATCACCTATGACCGAGTATGAATATCTTTTCCTTCAAAGCGCCTCATCTCACTATTATGTGGACAGCTCTGTACGATGATCCAGGGCGACATCAGACCAGACAATGATAACGACGGCTTTGTTATCCCCCAGTTGCATGTCTATGGAGATGAGGGGACACCTCCCACAAGCCCATCTCTGTCACGGAGGTCTAGACTCCATACGGGATCCGAGAATACGTCCTCATCCGATTACATGCAGCAATCCCATAGACACTTCGTCTCCTATGGCGAGTTTTTGGTATCTTACTGGGATCACCTCCCACAGGACCTTACCCGAGGCCTAGGTGAGAATCAATGGCTTATGTATGACCTGTTATGACAATCGGCGACTCAGATTCTGCCTTGGTGTTTCGGGAATTTATGGGAGTGATCAAGGGATCTGAGGATACGGTTGGGACAAAGCATAGGTGCCTTGACCGTAAATCCTACAAGGCACTCAGCGTTCGAAGTCAAGGGACTTTTTCCCATAAGCGGGATGACATTTATGACCTGTTCATGGCGTACACAAAGCTGAAACGACAACGACAAGACTACGATGCAGCAGACCGGTGATATCTCTTGCTCCCTATGTTGTCCTCGGTTTCGCTGAAGCCGCCTCCAGAACTCAATACATATTGAAAGAACTCCGTGAAGTCGGCCTGGCTGGTCAGAAGGTGGACTTCTTGTACGATTCCATGAAAAATCGCTTCCCTCCGTAATCCTAACCCCACCCAAGGTACGTTGATGAGGTCCAAGACAATCTCCTGATTGATACACTCGGTATGGATAAAACCTCCATTTTCGAACCCTCACCTGCCTGACTATCCCAGTTCTCCGGTCAATCTGCGCCAACCGGCATGGGCTGTTCTGGGCTGGTGACACTGCACAGGTAGGGGTGGCGATCATATGTAGAGACTGACTAACAATTCTCTAGACGATCTCTGTCGGCAGTTCATTCCGGTTTGTTGATCTGAAAGCGTATCAACATCGCATTGAGGTGGAACCTTTAGTAACCCCTGACCATGCCTGTGCTAACAGTCTATCTAGAGACAACTTTCACGCGAGTTAGGCTACATCCCGGTTGAACCGAGGGTCTTCGAACTTGGCTTGAACTACCGTTCTCACGGTGGCATCGTGAATTGTGCACGTTCTATTATTGAGCTCATAACGTGCTATTGGCAGTATTCCATTGACATTTTGCAACCTGAATGGGGAATCATTGACGGGTTTCAGCCAATGTTCTTCACCAGCCAGGGAGATGTGCGTTTGCTGTCGTGCTCGGGTTACCAGGGGCTAAGTGTTGCAAGCAGGCTGCTTTGGAGAAGGCGTTTCCCAAGAATGAAGAAAGAGGAATCGTCGATTTTGGAGCAAACCAATGTATGCCATTCTATTTGCGATATTTCATTCCGTACCAATCTTTCCTACTCAGGTATACTCGTGCGCAATGACACCGTGAAGGACAGATTGAAGCAAAGACTTAGAGGCAGTGTCATCATGTCAAGTCTTGCATTCTTGCGTCAGCACTTTACCTGACCAACGCCCACAGGACCCTGTACGAGAGCAAAGGTCAAGAATTCAACGAGGCAAATTTAACTTCTCTTCAAATCTACCTTATTCCTGACAAAGCCCAGGTCCTATTATACAACTTCTTCGAGGATTCCACAGCGACCCTGAGCCAATGGCGTTTGGTGCTCAACGGGGTTTCTGATGGAGGTGACCTCTTGGATGCTCCGACCTTCGATGAAACACGTCACGCAAGTATCTGTGCAGAAGTCTGTTACCTGTAGCCTGAACGTTTCTTTCCACCCACTCACGCTATCTGGTCGGCAGCTGAAATTCTTGTACGTTGCAATTACCCGGGCTCGGGACAATCTTTGCATCATGGACGGTTCCGAGTCAGCTGAACCAATGAAGGTGCCTGAAAATCTTGTGATCCCGAAAAAATCTCACCCCCTGTGCAGCTATACTGGAAGGACCGAATCAAGATCTGGCCCTCCACCGCTGAGATACCGTGTTTAGCAGGTTCATCCTCTTCCGAAGAATGGTTGAAAACTGGGAAGAGGTTAGTGCTATCATTTAATAGTGTAATATATCGATAACCCTTTCCACAGGATGTTCGATGGTGGCCACTATGAGCAAGCTTCAGTCGCATATCTGAGGGCTGGGCAGAACCGAGAGGCTGCGATATGTGACGCATACCTCTTGCGAGAAAAGGCCCGATTGACGTCCACTATCGTCAGCACAGCCAGGAGCCGGGCCTTCGTCACTGCAGCCAATGCTTTCGTTGCCTGTGCTCAAAATCAACCCCCCGAGCTGACCGGCGGGCGTCTGGCCTACTATGAAACAGCCGGAGACTGTTACTTAGAAGCCCGTGATGCCGTTTATCTCGAGAATGCAGGAGATAGCTATCGGATGGCCGAACGGTACACTGCAGCTGCCCGCACCTATCGAAAAGGAGAATGCTTTGACAAGATGGGGAAGATGATTATTCAACATGGGGACGCCCTCGAGAGTGGCCTTCTTGAATGTTTGACAAAGGTTACTCGAATGTACTATTTCAAGGTATATTTCTACGGTCGGCTTTTTTCTGAGGATGTTTGATCATCTTTGAATCAGCGTCTAAACGTCAAGTGAGGGCTTGAGTCCAGTTAACCCGGGGTAAAGTTTTCTGAGACTTGAACAGGGCGGCTCTCAAATTTTTCCCTTCTGCGGAGGATGCGCTGGGGTTCTTGGAGGATTACGATATGGACGAAGCCCGTGTCAAATTGCTGGAGGGATTGGGCATGATTCGCGAAGCTGCAGAGATCCATGCCAAGAACGGTGATTTGTTGAAGGCGGTTGAGATACTGACTGTATCTGCTGCTCACAATGCCAGCTATACGCGACCAGCAGTCGATTACCTCTTGACCGGACTCTGGCGATATTTGACTATTGGGGTACTTCCAACGTCTAACCCTATCGCTTCAAAACTACTCGCACTCGCAGATCGGTTGGACAAACGCGCTGTGTCAAAACAAGAAGTCGACGAGGTGAGGTCTTCCTAGCATTTATTCAATAGGCGGGTCTTACACCCAAGCACCTCCAGCTCGCAATGTTCAAGGCAATCCAACGTACCAACAATGTAACTCTCTGTACGCTCGCAAAGACCTTCATTGGGGTGGGGAACGACGTCGCTGCCCTGTTATGCCTGGATAATGTCTTCTCATCCCCTCTTGAGCTGCAAAACCTCCTGCTCACCGAGGTCCAGTCTTTACTCTCCCTTTACCTTGCTTATGTTCGCCTGTTACACCAGTTCTGGCGTGATGGATCGTTGGCTGAAGGCTCAAACCACCAGAGGCTATTCGGGTTTCAAGTGCTGGGAGAGAACCGTTACCTGGTTCCGAAGCACACCCTTTTACACGAGAAACTCGCTGATCGATCTGGCCTGGGAAAGAGGGGTGTGGATGGGTATAGATGCAGCTATAATGAGCTCTGTCGAGTTATCACCCGGTTCATTTCGAGTCAAACCCGCCGTCGTACAGAAATCCAGAACAGTGCCTGCCGTGACGCTTATGGATTCTCGCCTTGCTTACATTTGCTCATTCAAAGGAAATGCAACCCTCCAAATGGACAGGCGCCATGTCCTTTCCACCATATCCACCCGGAACAGCTTACAGTCGATTGGTATCACACCCGACTCCACCTGATACTTTTACAATTCAAAATCCTTGACTCGGCTCATTATTACGATTTCCATGTGACCAAGTACGTCCCGGCTCACATACTCTACGAGAAATGCTTGCGGATGCTCATCAAACGTAAAGCTACTGGCTTAGGATATTGTACTCAGCACTCCACCCACCTTATCAGGGGCTCGGGTCACTCGCGAATCTCGACCTTGACAGTATACCTGATGGAGCCGATAGTTTCAGGATCGTACGAGAACGGGTTCGCCACGCCTGCTCTGATATCAACTATAACTATCCGGGGCCAGCGGTCCATTCAAGGCAATGGTTCACTGTTGCGTGTGCGCTGGCCTTCGACCTCGATAGAGAAAATGCCCGGGAATTTGTCCCTTGCACGCCTATGTACAGGTCGCCGCTGTGGCCACGATCCCTGTTTCGTGGGGGGAACTTGATCGTCCAGGATCTCATCGCTTTTGCGACCGCCAAAACGCATCATTCTTTGACCCTTGGTTCCTCGTATCTACGGTGCGTATGACGGGATGCGAGAGTCCACATGCACCCCTTCTGATATTCCCTTCCAGCGGAGTTATCCGTAGCGGACTGCGTGCCGACGTAAATGTGTTGTGCGATCTCGCAGAAAGGCTCTCCGGACTGTTCATAATGGCCTGCATGGTCAACTCTCGGGGAGATATACTGCACAATGTCACCCTACCTCGAAGCTGGTTCGTCAACCTCATCTCCCCGGGTACAGACTTGAGAAAGGATACGTCAACGTTCTCAATGTTTGCGGAAACTATGATCGAGCTTATGCAGAAAATCGATGCGCAAGCCCAACAATACCGAACGTCTCTTCCCGAGTCCGAACAATTCATCGCGGATGGTAGCCGAATGACCGACTTCACGGGGTCGCTCTACATCGCTCGGATGTAAGTCGACCCAAGCCTGAGCGCAAAAACACGGCACTGACAATTCGAATATCAGTTGCTTCTACCTCTGCCTTGGTTGGTCGCGTCACCCGACTTTCATTAGAACCCGGGTTTAACCTTTCACAGTGGGATACAACAAAAACGATGACGACCTAAAAAAGAAGATTCTGACCTGTTTCCAGTCGCTGCGCAAAGGAGACGGGAAACGCATACCATGGATCTATCGGCAGTAGGTATCGTCTCTCAGTAGAAATATCGTTACTGAGACCCGACAGTTACGTCAACGCCAACGGCTGGGATGGTCTTGTAAACACGTTTACTAAGTCACTGAGAAACTCATCCCTCGATGAGATGATCCTCCTACTGCATCCAACTATTACTGGTCCACAGCGGCGGTTGAAGTACGTCCGCGCAGTGACTTGTAATGGGCTGGACGAGGTACCCGGGCTGTTCCTCTCGACGGCACAGAGTGTCTCGAGAACTGGCACTACCCCCGCCTACCAACAGCCGTATGTGGAGACAACCGGAACACAACCTGGTGACGACCAGGATGGACAAGAGGAGCAAAAGCACATCAACATACCAGAAGAGATAGTTACCGACAGGGAGGAAGCAGAAGCGGCTACATCTGGCGGAGATCATGAGGAAGAAATCGACGAGACCCGAGTTAACGCCGCCAAAGTGATACAATATGTTTACCGTCGTCATTTGGAGAGGAAACGAGCTAGTGCAGCCAGGAAGATACAGGCTGCCTGCCGGCGTTACTTGAGGTGGAAGAACATTGTTCGTATGGGGATCGACGCGACTCAAGTTCGCTATTGGCACCTTTTGCGCAAGAGGTCGGAGGAGATGGAATGGACCAAGGATTCACGATACTACCTCCTCTTCCGAGTCCCACTGGCATACATTCTCGTATGCTTAGATGAGATCAAGGCGTTCGCCGAGTCCGAGAAGAAGGAAGCCAAGGACCGGGTAATGAGGGGAGGCAACAAGGAACTCGAAGAGCTGACGGAGGCTCTCGATGACTACAGGTATGACGATATTGATTCTGCGGTATATCAGGGGTCTAATAGAATATCCAGCAAACTCCTCAAGAAAACGACCACGCTTCAGGAGAGACTCTCCCCGTCATCAGAATTCCACGAGAAGAAGTCCGTGAGCGACCTCCAAGATGTGGTTCAAGAGGTCAAGGTTGTCGTGGAGAGCCTGGACAGTGTCCCAGAATCGATCGGAACGAAGAACCAGATCAAGAAGCGCTGGGATCGGGGATGGAAGTGGATCTTTGAGAAACAGGGAAGTAGAGCGAAAGGGAAGAAGGCGGAGAAACCAAAGCTCGTGATTGACCTCGAAGATCTCCTGTACATGTAGTCGGATCAGTTGATGTCCGCAGATGTGAACCAAGTCACCAACGTGTCAGTATATTAACTACGGGTGCATTTTTTGTCTGCAGGACGAAGGCGATCCAAAAGAAGTATAAGACCCGTGGCTTATGGCCCAAGGAATTTCCCGACCGATGTCATGCTTAGTTCACTGTCGAGATGCCTTCGCTGGGGTGTATCGGGGTTTTTATTGTTACCCCTGCAGGGCGTTTGAACGACGGAGGCAATCATACATAGATCGAGGTCGATGGTACATTTTTCAAGCCGATTTGGTTTTAAGAATTGGACGTAATGACCCGGCAATTGCGTAGTATGAGTCCCGCATGAGCCAGAGTGGAACAAAGGCCAAAATAGTGTTCATGGACTGGAGAACAGAGGAATTTCAACGGATGGAACAAAAGAGGACGATAAGCGTAGGACGTACGACAGGGTATACCCAGAAATTCAAGACATTAGAGGTATCAAGGTTAGGACTTCCGGTGAGCCATTCAGGACAGAAAATCATCTACCTATCCAAGCGTCCGTTAGGTGTTTCTTGAGGCATGAGGACTCGGAGGGGAAACTTACTCTCCGTAAAATTCAGCGGTGGATAGAACGACGATCCAGTAGTGCCTTGCAGGACCGTTCCTTGAGTTGGCTGATGATGTAGCAATATAACGGTCCGACGCCGAGGACTGTGAGGATTTCGAGGGAGACGACGGTTGGATCGGCTCGGTGCCCCAACGGAAACTGGTCTTTGTCTATTCTCTCTCTGTTGGCGAACGGCTGGTGGTGAGACTCTTGTCCATTTCCACACAAGTAAAAGGTGAGAGAACGCACGCATCTCCGCTAGGGGACCCCCGCTCCCATTCACCATCCTGCCAACCGTGGAGAGGTACAACCACGACGCCTCATCGGCATGAAGTGAATCACCACGTCTAACGCCTAAGAAAAGACCCCATCAACGGCCCTATCACCCGCAACATCACGTAGACGTTGGCTTTTTCCAAGTTTCAGAACGTAATCTTGTCTGTCCTGGTTGAGGGGCAGCTTCGCGAGGTCGGCACACGCGGGGAGCACCGAACACGCTCGCGATGGAGAACGCTGAAGTCGCGGTGATACTGGGGCTGCGGTCGTATCGGACACGAAAGGTTTGTCGACGTGGCCTTTGAGGACGACGGATGTAACTCGTGCTGGTCGAAATTTAAAAAAAAAAAAAAAAAAAAAAAATCGTGCTGGTCGATTCAAGTTGTGGTGGTCTGATGCGATCGTTTGCATCCGGAAATTGCCATGGGTTCTCACCTTGATCCTTCCGTGCTCTCGCCAAAACTAACGGATATGCTCTCATTTGGGGACCGCGTGTAAGCTTAGGCACGTTCTCAAGTACCCTTGCTGGGACTATACGGTCGGTGCGATCGCGGTGTTCATCGGACCGAAAATTCCTTCCAAGGTGCGTTCAACAACTCTTTCGTTTCCTTTGCGCCTTCACGAGGGTGTTATTTCGGGTCCCAGGTCAGGCCGTGACGCGTTTGGAATGCCGGACGTACAGCAAAATTACGGTAAAGGCGACGACGAACATCTTTCTATCCGCTCACGCAAACACGACTCGGTCTGAGCACGCCGCACCATATCGTGCGGTACACCATCGATTGGGAGTGGTGCCCGTGGGAGAAGCTTTGCCTCACCGGAAGGAAGCCTTCGTCGCTTGCGAGTACATTTTGGAACAGGTTAAACTCAACGTTCCGATCTGGAAGGAGGTGTATGAGAGTGGCGAGCTGCGGTGGAAGGCGAACGACCCACCTCCGACCTAACCGCGATGCTCTCGGCTGGTCACCTCCTGAGATTGAATGACGATACGTAGTACGGGCATAGTACTCACAATATTATCCTGTGGTGATCATAGTCGCCGACTTCCTCGCGACTTGTCCATACCCCCCGCCGCCCACGTCCGGTTACCGAAAGCATTAACGTTGCGGTTGATGGGCTGGATGGCAGTGGCCCTTATAAGGAGAAGCCTCGATGAAAAAGCTCTGCCCGTGGCATTGTTTCGCCGTGTGTTGTCATAACCATTTCGCTGGGCCCTGGTTAGGGGGATAATACATCGGCGTGAATAGGGAGACAAATTACATCGTAACTTCCCCATCTGGGAGTTGGGGACATCGTACAACGTTGAAATTAGGGGTCATGTACCTTCTACGACAATATTTTCAGATTTCGCGGCCCAGAGGGGCTTGAATTGCACGGGAATGTTTAGTCGCGTGCAAACTATTGTTACGACAAGAGGGAAGACGGGTTTTTACCAGGCGTGCGAACCACCAAACCCAGCGCTGGTTCTCATTGAACCGAGGTTTGAGGAATCTTCACCTCGATTACCATCGCACCTCGACGTCGATCCCCATTGGGAAGTAGACGGTCGTGATAGAGGTCGACCAAACCACCCCAATGATCTCGCCATCTCAGGTCTTTCCCAATCCCGGGCCGTCGGTTGAGGTTGTAGGCGTGGCTGCGCGGGTGCCATGATATAGAGGTACGAACCTAAACCGCCGGCAGCCACACCTGTCCAAGAGCCCGAAACCCTGTCCTCGGGACCCGGACGAAGAAGGTCTATCCTTTGGCGGCAGGAGGAGGTGATGGAGAACGGCGACGGTAATCTCGGCCGTTGAGCCAGTCAGAAACAACCCCGGAGCCTGGACCCCACGGGCGAGGACCGGTGCCACGTTTCCCCACCAAAGGACACCTGGAACCACCTACCTCCCTCTGGAGGTGAATACCCGGGTCTTCCGGGTGGTCTTCATGATGGCTGCTGGTAGTAATGCGAAGGAGTCAACCCACGACATCTTCAACCGGAAAGACATTGCGCGCTTACGCCTGATCGTGAGATTTGGATACGACTGGTTGGTAGGCACCAGGGTTCGAGACAGAGGTTCCTGAAGACACTTTGGTGAAGGAGTTATGTCCATGGTGGGCTGACAGACAGAGTTCCTATTCGGCGAAGAGTTAGCGCTCGGTTGGCGCCTTTTTAAACGCATGCCCCAAGTTAGAAAGTGTGGCGGCCACTCCTGGTTTCGCACCAACGTCATGCCACCGGACCGTCGTTCATCCCAAGACGCGTTTTATATCGATATGCTCGATCCGCGAGTACTGGACACCCCAGACGAACTTAACGTTGCTCTTCGTGCAATCGGAGCAACCTGTCATCGGAGTGACCCCGAAATTGCAGAGATGGTTGTGGCACTCGACAGCCGCCCCCATATCTTGGAGTACATTATCTCGAGTGCGTTGCGCGCACCTGCCCTAGGCCATTGTCTGTTACCGGAATTAATCATCCCGCCCTCCAGTGCTCGAGGAGGGGGCTTACGAGAAGCTCTCGAAGTGGATACTTGCCGGATTTCCCAGATCCACGACGCCAAATCCCATCGACACTATGAGCATGCGGCTCCTCCGGAGGTTCTCATCTTCATTGCTATCCGCTGAGTATCCGTCCGCTGCAGATGCATCCCCCAACCTCCGCGTATCCTGTAGAAAAGTGGAACTCTCGCTCGATGTTCTAAAGACACTTGAGGAGAATGCCGACAGTGCGTTGACCGGGGGGAACGTGTCCCCCACTCGCCGCAAAAAGGGCAAAGCAATCGCTGGCAATCGTCATATTGACCCACGCCCCTTCGACTCCATGGGGATTGCCGTGCCAACCACGGATGTGGAAGTACGTGATGTGCGTGTCGGAGTTTTTTCACAGCTTCAAAGCGTATTAGAGGTGTGTGGGTTCACAGTCGATGGCCTGGGCATAGGACTGAGTAGCCCTAGCATTACCTCCTCGTTCTCAGAAAGCCGATGCTATCGGAGGTCTTCAAATCCTCGTACACTAAGGCAGAACCATCATGGGAAGGAATGTCTTCCTTCAGAACAGGAAAACCGGCCGCAGGGCTAGATCAACCCCGGAATCCAATGTTTCCTCCAGCGAGGAATATGCTCCACTTCGACGACATTGAGGGATTTGGGGAGTGGCTAATCATGTTATCTACTCGAGCCCAGAAAGATCTCCGAGATTTCAGGCGTGCCGATCGTGCGACGTTCCGGATCGTAATGAAGAAGATAAAGTGGGAATTAGCTCTTCATTGCGATAACTGCTGCTCATTTCTCCCAGGCAACTGTCACAGGGAAACTTTTCTCGTGACAATCAGGCTTCGCTCACGGGTCCCAAAACAGAACTGCCAATATACGAGGCAAAGATGACGGGGGACATCCGGATCGTAGTATGTGAAGGATTGCTCGTGGTCCAGAGCATCCCATTCAGTGTTCCCCCTAGTATCAGGTAGATTGTATACCCGATTTTAGGAACTCTCATGCAGCCGATTCTCGGCACGAACGCCAAGGTCCTCTCTCTTTCGCCTCTTTCGCCTCGGCTAATATGGTTTCCTGCTTTGGCAGCAATCAGGATCTTTGGTATCTTCACCCTTGCGCAGCTCCACAACAGACGGTTTTGGGATAGCCTCAGCCAGCAACTCCAACAACGTGGTCCAGACTACGTCGCGCGATGCACTTTCCGAAACAAACCTCTCAGCATCAACGAGAATGTTATATCTCCCGCCATATTTCCCCCATTGTCATACCAGGTCCAATATACACCGCAAACCGCGCCATTCGCTAAAGTCCGCGAAGAATATTTGAAGGATGTGAGTGAGATGGTTAGTGTGTTTCGGATCCACTGACAAGTACACGTGCAATAGATCCATTCTATGCTTTTGTACGCCCTCCCTCGACGTCATAACATCTCTCACAGCTCACACGTGGAAACTAGTCTGGATAAATTTGTCGTGTTATCTCAGGTGATCAATTTCTAACCCGCCTGATTGCGTGCTAACCTCCCGAAGGCGCTTCTGAACAGTATGCCATTTTAGAACACTTCTGATACAATAACCGCCACTTACCCGTCCCAGGTATCCTGGCTGACAAGGAAGTTGCGCATGTTTTCTCAGTTTCGTATGTACACTAGGTTTGCCATACGACAACTCACACTTATTTCTGACAAACAGTACACAAGAGCTAGAGATTATCGAGCACCCTTCCTCTTGTTATGTGATTGGCGGGGACGGTACGGGGAGGACCACCGCAATACTACTCAAAATGTTTGGGATACAACGCACCTGGCAACAATATCCCCACATGGGGCCAAAACCCCGTCAAGTTTTCATCGCAAAATCTCGATTCCTGGTCACAAAGGCCAAAGAATATTTCACAACGCTGATGTCATCCATTGACACTGTTGAATATTCCCCCAAGGAGCCACGTGCGACAGGAAAGGATACTGAACAGCAGACCGAGCTTGCAGATCAGGACAATGAACAATGGAGGTCGGACTTGCCAGAAAAATTTAGTGGACTGTTGGATGAACATTTTCCGTTGTTCATCACCTATGACCAGGTATGGATATCATTATCTCCAAAGCACCTGATCTCACCATTTTGTGAGTAGCTCTGTACAATGCTCCAAAATGATATCGGGCGAGGCAGCCACACCTCTGAGAAGTATGTTCTTGAAGATGAAGCCACACCTCCCACGGGTCCAAATTTACCTTAAAGTCTAGGCTGCATGGAGGATTCAAGACTACGACCTCATCCCGCCACACGCAACAGCCCCGTGGAAAGTTTGTCTCCTATGGGGAATTCTTGACATCTTACTGGGGCGACCTCCCCCAGGCCTTAATCCGTAACCTAGGTGAGAAGCAATGGCTTGTGCATGACCTATTGTGACAATTGATGACCTAGATCCTGCCTTGGTGTTTGGGGAATTCATTGGAGTGATCAAGGGTTCAGAGGATGTGGTCGGGATGGAGGACGGATGCCTCGATCGGGAATCTTACAAGTTGCTCAGCACTCGAAATCAAGGAACCTTTTCCCATAAGCGGGATGAAATTTACAACTTGTTCACAGCATACACAATCCTGAAGCAGGCACGACGGGAATATGATGCGGCGGACCGGTGATATCTCTTCCCCCCTCCATCGATCCTTGGGTTGCTGAATCTGTTCTCAGAACTCGCTACATATTGGAAGCACTCTGTGAGGTTGGCCCAGCTGGTCAGAAGGTTCACTTCTTGTATGATTCCTCAGAAATTTGTCTTTCCTTTGCAGAACTAACATCACCCGAGGTACGTTGACGAGGTCCAAGAAAATCTCCTGATCGACACACTTGGTACGTGTCAAACCCCCCATTTCCCCTTGAACATCCACCTACCTGATGAATCCAGTTCTCCGGATGATCTGCGCCAATCAGCACGGGCTGTTCTGGGCCGGTGATACTGTACAAGTAAGAGCAACAGTCACAAGCAGGGATCCACTAATGTCTCTACTAGATAAGCTCAATCGGCAGCCCATTCCGATTTACTGATCTCAAAGCATATCAACGCCGCATCGAGGTAGTACTTCTGGTGATGCTGGGCTGAGCTGGGGCTAATGGTCAATCTAGAAGGAACTTTCACATGAGTTGGGCTTCACCCCTGTCGAACCAAGGACTTTTGAACTTGTCTTGAACCACCGCTCTCATGGGGGCATTGTGAATTGCGCTCATTCTATTTTTGAACTCATAATGTGTTACTGGCCACACTCAGTTGATGTCTTGCAACCCGAAAGAGCAATGATTGACGGGATCCGGCCAATCTTCTTCACCGGCAAGGAAAATGTGCGTTTGCTGCTATGACCGGGCTGCCTGAGACTGAATGTCACAAATAGGCTGGTTTAGAGAAGTCGTTGCTTGAGAATGTCCAGGGGGCGGATCAATGTACAGGCTTTTTTTTTTTGTAGAATTTCATCCTGTACTAACCCTTTCTGTTGAGGTATACTCGTACGCAATGATGCCACAAAGGACAGGTTGCGGCAAATGTTTAGAAACAGTATTATTATGTCAGTTCCTGCATTCCCACACTGTTTATTCATTTACCTGACCTATGCCCACAGGACCCTGTATGAGAGCAAGGGGCACGAATTCAATGATGTCAGTCTTACCCCTTTTCACATCCATCTATTACTGACAAAACCAAGGTCCTGTTGTACAACTTCTTTGAGGATTCCATGGCAACCCTGAACCAATGGCGCCTGGTACTTAATGGGGTTTCCAACAGAGACAACCTCTCCGGCGTTCCAACCTTCAATGAAGCACGTCATGCGAGTGTTTGCGTGGAGGTGCGCTGTTTCCTACTTGAGACTTCCTTTTCATCTCCACTCACATTATCCGGGTTGGTAGTTGAAATTCCTGTACGTTGCAATTACTCGGGCTCGGAAAAATCTGTGGATCATCGACAACTCCAAGTCAGCTGAGCCAATGAAGGTGCTTGATAATCTTGTAATCCGAAGAAAATTCTCACTCCCTGTACAGGCATACTGGAGCAGCAAGAACCAGATCGAGATCCGGTCGTTTACTGCCGAGATATCATGTTTGGCGGTTACATCCACTGCTGATGAATGGTTAAAGACAGGGAAAACGTCAGGACCGGGATTTAGCAATGTGACATATTGATAACCCATTCCACAGGATGTTCCTCGATAGGCGCTATGCACAAGCTTCAGTCGCGTTTCTGAAAGCTGGGCAGACCTGGGAAGCCTCGATATGTGATGCGTACCTCCTACGAGAAAAGGCTCGGTCAATATCCACTACTGCCAGAGTGGTCAGGATCCAAGCATTTATCATTGCGGCCAAGGCTTTCAGCAAGTGCGCGCAGGATTCCCCATCCAATCGGGTCGACGAACGCCGGACCTACTACGGGACTGCTGGGGAATGTTACTCAGAAGCTCGTGACCTGAAAAATGCAGGAGATAGTTATTGGATGGCTGAGCAGTATCATGTAGCTGCTCGCACCTATCGAGAAGGAGGATATCTCGACGAGATGGTCAAGGTGATCACCCAACATGGGGACGCTCTTGAAAGTGACCTCCTCCAACGTTTGACGATGGTTGCTCAGATGTACTGTTTCAAGGTATGTTTCAGTGTTGGTTTGTTTCCAAATATCTCTCACTCTCTTTATGTAGCATTTGAACATCAAGTGAGTACCTAAGAGTCCACTTAATCGGAAGCGGAAGCAAAGAGTCCTAAGACTTGAACAGGGCGGCTCTAAAACTGTTCCCCTCCGCGGAGGACGCACTACAGTTCCTGGAAGATTACGATATGGACGAGGCGCGTGCCAAAGTGTTGGTACAACTGGGCAGGATTTCCGAAGCTGTACAAATTCATGCAAAAAATGGCGATATGCTGAAGGCGGCTGAGATGCTGGACACACCTGTTACTCTCAGCCTTGACCTTTTGCAACTAATGGCCAAGTACCTCTTAACCGGGCTCCAGCAAAGTTTGACCCTTGGGGTGCCTCCGGAGTCTGGTTCCATCGCTTCGAAGTTACTTGTACTCGCAGATCGGTTGGACGAGAGTGCTATGAAAGGACAAGAAGCCTACGAGGTAAACCCTCTTCATTTGTTCAATCGACCGGGGGTTTAATACCCTAGCATCTCTAGCTTGCGATGTTTCAAGCGATCGGACGTGCTGACCACGCAAGTCTCCGCACGCTCGCCAAGATTTTCATCGATATGGAGAACCTTCCCGCTGCTTTGTTATGCCTGGACCACATCTTCTCATCCCGACCCAAGCTGCAAGATCTCCCGCTTTCCGAGGTTCAGGAATCATTCACCACGTATCTTGACTACATTCGTCTGCTGACTAAGTTCCGACGTGACGAGTCGTTGACTCAAGGCTCGAACAATCAGAGGTTATTCGGGTTTCAATCACTGAGAGGGAACCGCTACCTCGTGCGAAGACACACCCCTTTACACGACCAACTCACCAATCTATATGGGTCGGGTGCAAAGGACACGGACAGGTACGGATGGGGCGATGACGAGCTCCGTCGAGGTATCTCCCGACTCATCTCCCGTCGGATCCGCGATCGTACGGAAGCTCAGAACGGCGCCTGCCGCGACATTCATGGATTCTCTCCTTGTTTATCCTTGGTTGTTGAAAAGGAGTGCAACTCACCGGACGAGGAGGGGCCATGTACTTTCCAACACGTCCAACCAGAACAGCTTACAGTCGATTGGTATCACGCTCGACTTCGTCTGGTGCTTCTACAGTTCCAAATCCTAGATTCGGCTCGCTATGGCGACTTGAGTGTGAAAAGGTAAGTCCTGGCTCATTCTGAGAAATGCGCGTGGATACTCATTCTACGTGAAGTTACTGGCTCGGGATATTATACTCGGTGCTTCATCCGCCTTTCCAGAGGCTCGGATCGCTCGCAAATCTCGACATTGCTAGCATACCCGAGGGAGCTGATGGTCTCGCGATTGTACGAGAATGGGTTCAAGTCGTCTGTCATGACCTCGGAAATAACACCCCAGAACCCGCTGACCGCATCAGGCACTGGTTCATGGTTGCATGCACGCTAGCCTTTGACCTCGATAGAAGAAATGCAGAGAACTATGCCCTTCGTATGCCGATGTACAGGTCGAAGTTTTGGCCGCAATCCCCGCATCGTCAAGAGGACCACTCCATCGTACGGGATTTCGTCGCGTTTTTAACCACCAAACACCCTCATTCGTTGGAATTTGGTTTATCGTATCTACGGTATGTGTTACAGGACACATGGGTCCGCGTGCACCCTTTCTGATTTGTCCTCCCAGCGAAGTTCGTAGCCGGCTGCGTGTTGATCCGACCGTGCTGTGTGATCTTGCAGAAAGGCTCTCCGGACTGTTCATCATGGCCCGCGGAGTTAACTCCTCGGAGGGTATATTGCACAATGTCACCTTGCCTCGGAGTTGGTTCATCAATCTCATCCTCCCGGGTACAAATTCGAGAAAGGACACGTCGACCTTCTCCACCTTCTCGGAAACCATGATTGACCTCATGCAACAAATTTATGCACAAGTTGAACGGTCTCTTACGTCTACCTCCGACACCAAGGAACAATTCATCACGGATGGCAGTCCAATCACCAACCTCACGGGAGCTCTTTGCATCGCCCGAATGTAAGTTGACCCGGGTCTGAGCCTCACAACACCGTGCTAACAGTTTGAGTCTCAGTTGCTTCTGCCTCTGCCTCAGTTAGTCGCGTCATCCCACTTTATTGGAGCGCAATTTTAACCTTTCACAGTGGGATACAACACAAACGATGACGACCTCAAAAAGATGATCTTGGCCGGTATCCAATCGTTGCGTAAAGGAGACGGACAGTCTACACCGTGCATCTATAAGCGGTAGGCATTGTATGTCGACGAAAATATCGTTACTGAGATCCAGCAGTTACGCAGATGCCAAGGACTGGGATGATCTTGTGCATACATTCACTGAGTGGCTGGAGGACTCTTCTCTCGATGAGATCATCCTCTTGCTGCACAGCACTATCCCTGGCCCGCAGCAGCGGCCATGGAAGCACGCCCGCGCAGTGATTTATAATCAGTTGGGCCAGGTACCCAGGTTGCTCCTCTCGACTCCCGGTGCTTTGGGAGCTGGCACTGCCCCCGCCTACCGCCAGCAGCCACGCATTTGGGCGGTAACGGGAGCACAATCTGATAGCGATTACGACAGACAATGGCAGCATAGACACACCGATATACCAGAGGTCAGCATTTTCGATGGGTGGGAAGCGGATGCGGAGATATATGGCGTGGATAACGAAGAAATCGACGAGACCCGAGTCGACGCTGCCAAAGTGATACAAGATGCCTACCGTCGTCATTTGGAATGGAAACTGGGTCCTGCGGCCAGGAAGATACAGCGTGCCTACCGCCGCTACTTGGAGCGGAAGAGGATCGTTCGTACGGGGATCGACGTGGCTCAAGCTCGACATTGGAACCTTCTACGCAAGAGGTCAATGGAGATGAAATGGCCCAAGGGCTCACGATACTATATCCTCTTCCGAGTCCCACTGGCATACATCCTCGTATGCTTGGAAGCGATAAAACCGTTCCTCGAGTCCGAGAGAAGGGTTGTTCGGAAAAGGATGGTGACTGAAGACCCCAAAGGTCTCGAGGAGCTGATGGAAACCTTTCACCGCTACAGGTATGACAACGTTGACTGCGCAGTGCATCAAGGATCTAATAAATCTCCCAGTAACCTCCGCAAGAAAACGATCGCACTTCAGAAGAAACTCTCCTCATCCTCCAAATTCCACGATAAACAGTCTGTGGGAGACCTCCAAGATGCGGTTCAGGAGGTTAAGGTTGTCGTGGAGGGCCTACACGATATCCCAGGATCGATCGGGACGAGAAACAAGATCAAGGAGCGTTGGGATCGGGGATGGAAGTGGATCTTTGAGAAACAGGGAAACAGAGCGAAGGGGAAGAGGGCGGAGAAACCAAAGCTTGTAATTGACCCCGAAGGTTTCTTGTACACGTAGCCGGTTTCGTTTTATCCACGAATGTGAACCAAAATCATCAATGTGTCAACTACGGACACACCCCCACAGGACAGAGAAAGTACAAAACCCGAGGCTTACGGCCCAAGGAATTCCCGGACCCAACGCCATGCTTAGTTCACTGCCGGGATGCCTTCGCCGAGGTGTATCAGGGTTTGTATTGTCACCACTGTAGGGTGTTTGGAAGATGGAGACAAGCATACGTGGATCAAGGTCGATGGTATATTTTCAAGCTGATTCGACTTTGAGAGTTGAACGTAATGACCCGGCAATTGCGTGGTATGAATCCCATATGAGCCAGAGTGGAACGAGGACCCAAATAGTGTTCATGAACTGGAAGGCCAAAGCATTTCAGCGGATGGAACAAAAGGGGAGCGATAGGCGTGAGACGTACGACGAGGCATACCCAAAAATCCAAGACGTTCTAGGTATCGAGGTTAGGGCTTCCGGTGATCCATTCAGGACAGAAAGTCATCCACCTATCCAAGCGTCCATTACGTATGTTTCGAGGCATAAGGATTCGGAGGAAACTTACCCTCCGTAAAGTTCAGCGGTGGATAGAGCGATAATCCAGTAATGTCTTGCAGGATCGTTCCTGATGAGTTGGCTGATAATGTAACAACATATCGGTCCGGCGCCGAGGACTGAGGACTTCGAGAGATGACGGTTGGGCCAGCCGTGCCCCAACGGGAATCGGCCCTGGAATACTCTCTCCCTGTCGTTGGGCGATTGGTGGTGAGTCTCCTATTCATTTCTACGGAAGTAGAATATGGGAGGACACACGCATCTCCACTAGAGGACCCCCGCTCCCATCCGCCGTCCTGCCGACCGTGGAGAGGTACAACCACGACAGTGAATCATCGCATCGAACGCCTAAGAGAAGACCTTATCAACGGTCCCACCATTCGTAACATCGCGTAGACATTGGCTTTTTCCAAGTTTCAGGACGCGATCTTGTCTATCCTGGTCCAGGTGGTTTTGAGGGGCAGCTTCGCGGGGTCGGCACACGGGGGGAGCACCGAATACGCCTGCGATGAGAACGTTGAAGTCGCAGCGATCCTGGGGCTGCGGTCGCATCGGTCATGATGCATGACAGGCTCGTCGAAGTGGTTGTTGGGGATGACGGATGTAACTCGTGTTAGTCGGTTCAAGTTGTGGTGGTCCGATGCGATCATCTGGATTCGGAAATTGCCATGGGTTCCCCACCTTGATCCTTCCGTGCTCTCGCCACAGGCTGGAATCCAGCCTCAAATTCAGAGGAAGGGGGGTGTAGGGAGGGTGTCGTCTCTAAGGAAGCGCAGGGAGGGGAGGGTGCCTTTGAATTGAGGCTGGGACCAAACCCTAGGTTTTGGAGGGGGATTGTAATCCCATTGTTTCGGGATCCTTAGCAAACGCCCACAACAGTGTCACGACGACGCGATTGTCTTGCTGATCCCAGTTACTCGGGCTCGGAAACATACTTTGGATCGTGGACAATTCCAAGCCGGCTGAGCCAATGAAGGTGCCTGACAATCCTGTGATCCCGAAGGAAATCCTCACTCCTCGTACAGGCATACTGGAGCAGCAGCGACCAGATCGATATCCGGTCCTCCACTGCCGAGATATCACGTTCGGGGGCTGCATCCACTACCGACGGATGGTTAAAGACCGGGAAAACGTCAGGACCAAGATTCAGCGTTGTGATATACTGATAACCCTTTCCACAGGATGTTCCTCGATGAACGCTATGGAGAGGCTTCAGTCGCGTCTCTGAAAGCTGGGCGGAACCGGGAAGCCGCGATATCTGATGCATACCTCCTGCGAGAAAAGGCTTTGTCGATATCCACTACCGCTGGCGCAGCAAGGATCCAGGCCTTTATTATTGCAGCCAATGCTTTCAGCAAGTGTGCAGAGGATCTCCCGTCCAAGCAGGTCAACGAACGTCAGACCTACTACAGGATTGCTGGGGAGTGTTACTCAGAGACTCACAATCTAAAAAGTGCAGGAGATAGTTATCGGATGGCTGAGCAGTACCCTGCAGCTGCTCACGCCTATCGAAAAGGAGGATACATTGACGAGATGGTCGGGGTGATCACCAAACACAGGAACGCTCTCGACAACGACCTACTCCACCGTTTGACGATGGTTTCTCGGGCGTACTATTTCAAGGTATGTTTCGACATGGGCTTGTTCGCAGATACCTCTCACTCTCTTTACGTAGCGTTTAAACATCAAGTGAGTACTTAAGAGGTTGGTTAATTGGAAGCAAAGGTTTCTCAGACTTGAACAGGGCGGCTCTACAACTGTTTCCCTCCGTAGAAGACGCGCTAGAGTTCTTGGAGGATTACTATATGGACGATGCGCGTGCTGAACTGTTAACACAACTGGGCAGAACTTCCGATGCCGCACAAATTCACGCAAAGAACCGCGATATGCTGAAGGCGGCTGAGACGCTGGACACACCTGCTACTCTCAGTCTTGACCAGTTGCAGCTAACGGCCAAGTGCATCTTAACCGGGCTCCAGCAAAGTTTGACCCTTGGGGTGCCTCCGGAGTCTAGCTCCATCGCTTCAAAGTTGCTGGTACTGGCGGGTCGGTTGGACGAAAGCGCCATGAAAGGACAGGACATCCACGAGGTGAGCCCTCCCATTCGTTCGATCGGCCAGCGGGTCTAATACTATACCACCTCCAGCTTGCGATGTTCCAAGCAATCGGACGTGTCGACCGCGCACGTCTCCGCACGCTCGCCAAGACTTTCATTGATATAGAGAACCTTCCCGCTGCTTTGTTATGCCTGGACAACATCTTCTCATCTCACCCCAAGCTGCAAGATCTCCCACTTTCCGAGGTTCAGGAATCACTTTCCGCATACCTTGACTACCACTAGAGGTGACCACTTTTTACTGAGTAATACACGACAAGTAGTAGATTTTCATGTTCACGTTTATCGTGACAACTTGATCAGTACTCACCCAATACTCAATGATACCTGCCGATACTCGCCCAA